>OGYM01000093.1_pt1 | contig 56047 bp, 39 predicted proteins | sample 1576491 | NCBI WGS metagenome assembly OGYM01 (sample SAMEA3541515, study PRJEB24748) | human gut metagenome | biome: human gut; feature: human-associated habitat; material: faeces | place: China | collected 2012 | reverse complement strand
CCATCTGGTCGCGCAGGGCGTCCTTCTGGGCCGTTCCCAGCGCGTTGACCGTGCTGCCTGCCGCGGCTGCCATGGAACGTGCCGCCCGGGAGGTGTTGCCGGACTGGATGTCGTTTCTGACGGCTTCCCTCAGGTCACCGAGCTGCGTGCCTTTCGGCGCGTTGCCGCGGTTGTTCCAGAGCAGGTTGGCCCCCGCTTCCGAGTTGGCCGTGTTGGCCGCGTCCATAAAGGCGTTCTCCGTCTTGACCATGCCCGTCACCACAATCTTGCCGCCTTCCGTCCGGATGCCGAATTCCTGGTAGTAGAAGTCAAAGTAGCCGGAGGCGTCCACCGTGGCTCCGTTGGCCGAAACCGTTCCGGCTCCCGTCGCGTCCACCAGCGTGAAGTTGAGGTTGGCCGTCGGGTCCGCCGGGTCGTCGTAGTCCCCCAGGCTTCCCAGGGAAACGGTGGTTCCGTCCAGATTGACGTCTCCTGCCTGCACGGTGATGACCGGACTGGAGAAGAGGTCGTCACGGTTGGTGTTGATGACCAGGTCCAGATGGGAGTTTTGCAGGTTGAGTCCGTTGGCGACGGTGAGCGTCGTGTTGACCGCTCCGGTTCCTTCCCCTACCGGGCTCAGGCGCACATGGGCGCCGCTTCCCGCCGTGAGGCTCTTATAGGTAACGGAGCCGTTGCCGCCTTCCGCACCCGTCAGTTCCAGCGTTCCCTTCGTGACGCTGAGGGCCTGCCCGATCGCGCCGTTCCCCTTCAGAACCTGCGTGCCGGTGCCGTTCATGGTGATGCTGCCTTCTCCGCTGAGAGCGCCTTCATACAGGGCATTCCCGGCGGTGGTGATTTCCAGGGCGGAGCCGTTGTTCAGCGCGCCGCTTCCCGTCAGGCCGGAAATGCTGTTGGCCGCATTGCCGAGCTCCAGCATTCCGTTGCCGTCCAGGTCCACCTGCACGCCGTCAAGCTTGGAGGTGCCGTTGAGCGCCAGGGAGGCGTTGTCCGCCACCTGGAGCACGCCGGCTCCGGAAACGGTGCTGTTGGAAAGTTCGGAACCGGCTCCCGTGAGCGAGAGCGTACCGTTTTTCCCGATGGAGAGGTTGCCGCCGTTGCCTTCATCCGTCAGCGTTCCCGCTTCCGCCTTCCCGGTAATGTCCAGGGAGGAAAGGTCGCCGGAGTTGGAGGAGTTGAGCTTGATGGAGCCGAGGTCCGCCGTGCCGGAGAGGATGAGTTGGCCGTCCTGCATGTCCAGCGTGCCGCTGGTATCCAGGGTTCCGGCAAGCTCCAGGGAGCCGTCTCCCGTCTTGGTGATATTGGCCGTCCCCCCATTGATGGTTCCGGAGTACTTCGTATCGGGACCGGACGTATTCGGATCGGTTCCCAGCAGCTCGTTGTTCAGGATGACGGAAGCCGTCTTGTCGTTCGTGCTGGTAATGTTGATGACGCCGGAAGCCGCACCGGAAAGGTTGTTGATCGTCAGGCCGTCAGCCGTATCGTCCACGCCGGGGAGGTTGAGGGCCAGGTTGCCGTCCACGATGACCGCGCGGTACGGGTCCAGCTCGGAATTGTTCGTGACCGTCTTGTCTTCGCTTCCTACGGCGTAAATCTGCGTGGCGTCCCCCGTGATGCCGATGGAGCCTCCGTTGATGCCCGTCACCGTAAAGCCCAGGGATTCCAGCAGCGGGTTGAAGATGGCCGTACCGTAGCCCAGCGCTCCGTTGGTCAGGTTGAGCCACGCCGTGCGGTCCCCCGCGCCCCAGCCCTGCATGGCGTTAATCACGTCAGCGGAGAGGGTAAGGGTGAGCGTTTCAATTTCCAATTGCGTTCCGGCCGCGTCAAACTGAATCATGGAAGTGCTTCCGGCCAGGTCCTGCGTCTTGGAGACGTTCCCCGTGCCCACCACCAGGCTGGCGCTGTCCAGATTGGCGGCGCCGTTGATGCCGCTGATGACCGTTCCGGCGTCCGTCATGTTGACGGTCTTGAGCGCGGAACCGGAAAGGCCGCCCAGGGAAATGGCGCCGACGCCGGAGGCCGCATTGACGGAGACGTTCTTGACGCCCTTGTAATTCTGGCCGCCCGTCACGTTGCCTCCGGTGATGTTGAGCCCGGCTTTATAGCCATCGGCGGTGTCCTGGAAGGAAAGCGTTCCGGAAGCAAGCGTCACGGTACCCGTGTAACCCGCACTGGCGGCCCCTATGCTCAGAGTGCCCGTACCGGTTTTCAGAAGGTTGCCTGAACCGGTGAAGGCGCCGTTGAGGGTGATGTCCCCCCCCGTGGTATCCACCGTGGCGGTCTTGCCGGAAGCGGCGTTGAGGGCGACTCCGACAGAAGTTGTCCAGGCAGCGGAGGAGTTGAGCATGCCTTCTCCCAGCGTGAGGGTTCCGGACGTGCCAGTGATATCGCCGCCCATCGTGAGCGTACCGCCGCCGCTGAGGGTGATGCCGGAGTCGGAGCCATCCAGGAAGGAGGCGGCCGCCAGCACGGCAGTGCCGCCGTTGATGTTGAGATTGCCTGCCAGGGCTCCCTGCCCGTTGGCGCCGCCCAAATTGACGCCGGTGGTGGAGGTGAGCGTGACGCCCGTCCCCACGTTGACCGCGGAAGCCTGCGTGTTGCTGCCCATCGTGCCGCCGCCTATTTGCAACGTGGCGATATCAAGGTCTTTCTTCAAGTCCAGCGTCACGCCGTACGTGACGTCAATGAGGTCGGCATTCAGCGTGCCGTTCATCGTGATGGTACGGTTGGCCGTAGCCGCTCCGTAGCCGGAAAGAACGATGCTGCCTCCGGCATTGCTGAGCGTGCCGTTAAGCGCGTCATTGCCGTTGGCCGCCTTGACGAGCAGGGAGCCTCCGTCCGTCTTGGCCAGGGTGCCGCTGATGTTCTTGAGCACGCCGGAGAGGGCGATTTCATTGCCTCCGGAGAGGTTGAGGGTGGAGCCGCTGGCCACCGTCACGGTTCCGGAGAGGACCTTGGTATTGGCGATGTTCCCCAGCGCCACGGCTCCATTCCCGGAGATGTTCCAGTTGAGGGACAGGAAGCTGTCCTGCCCGGCCGTATTCACCGTCAGTGTGGTGCCGGCGCCGGAGGCGGCCAGCTTGACCGCGTCCCCGGCGTTCTTCTGCACCATGGTCTGCGTCAGCGTCACGTTCCCGGAGGCCTGCAGGATGCCGCCGCCGAAGATGATGGAACCCGTTCCCAGCGCTCCGTCTCCGTTGATGTCCACAATGCCCCCTTCCAGGGACGTAGAACCACCGTAGGTGTTCGTATTGCGGATTTGCAGGGTGCCGTCCCCCCTCTTGGTCAGGATGGTCGTGGCACCTGTGATGTGCCCGTCTCCCTGGAAGGTGTAGGTGTTGTCCGCGCCGCTGTTGCTGACGACGATGGAGGAGGGAGCCACGTCTCCCGTAATCGTCACGGTTTTGTTGGCTGCCGTGTTGTCAAAGAGCAGGGGCTGGCCGTCCGTGGTCGCCGGCGCGGAGCCGCTTCCGCCGTAGGTCCAGTTGCTCACGTCGCCCGCGCTCCATGTTCCGGCGTCCGCCGTTCCGTTCCAGGTGAGCATGTTCGCGGAGGATTCGATCTTGAGCTGAAGCGTTTTGCCGTCCGCGGAAAGTCCCAGCGTGTAGGTCAGTTCCGGATGGGCGTCATTGATGAGATCTCCGATGTTGAAGGAGCCGAGCGTGAGCGTTCCGCTTCCCACCGTCAGCAGGGAATAGTCTCCCGCGTCGGTAAGCGTGTCGTAATTGTTCAGGGTGACGTTGTGCGTTCCGGTGAGCGTCAGTCCGCCGGTGAGCGTCACCAGGGCGTTTCCTCCCGCCGTCAGTCCCGTCATGTCAAAGGTAAAGGAGGAACCCGCGGCCATCGCCATGCTTCCGGTCACGTTCAGGCGCGAATAGCCGCCCAGCGTCAGGCTGCCGATGGCGCCGCCATTGCTGGTGATCGCCCCCGTGGAGAGCGCATCCGCCGTGCCGGCTTTCACGTTGACCGCGTTGTTCACCGCATAATTGCCGATGTCCAGCGTCGCTCCGGAGGAGATGGAGACCGTGCTGGTCCCGAACGCCGTAGCGCTTCCCGCCGCCAGCGTTCCGGCTTCCGCATTGGTCGTGCCGGCATAGGTGTTGGCGCCGCTGAGCGTCACCTTGCCCGGACCCTTCTGGGTGATGGAACCCGTTCCGCCGATGACGTTGGCCACCGTCTGGTCCGCATCCACCGCATAGGTCAGGAAGGCGTCTCCATTGCCGCCGAGCGTCACCGCTCCGGAACCCAGGGAGCCGGCTCCCGTCAGCAGGATGGTCCCTTCCTTGATCAGGGTCTGGTTGGTATAATCGCTGGCCTTGGTCAGTTGAAGCACGCCGTTCCCCTGCTTTACGAGGTTGGCGCCGTTGCCTTCCTTGGCTACGATTACATCCAGCTTCAAATCTGCCGTATTAGTATCGTCCAGCGCAAAATTCCCGCGCGCTATGTCAAAGATGGCCGTGCCGCCGCGGAGGGTCAGGGCATTCGCCTGACCGGTGGAGGGGGCTCCCTCCGCCACGGAGAAGACGCTCATTCCGGTAGCGGACTGCTGCGTCACAATGGTATTGGTGCCGCTGAACAAGTCGAAGCCGTTTAATCCCCCGCCGGGCATGTTCAGAATGACCCGGCTGTTGTTGAACACCATTCTGGTATTGGCCATGGTCGTATTGCCGCCGCCGACATTCCAGGTGCCGTTGTTCAGGGTCAGCGTGCCGAAGTTCCCGCTATTATTGTAGCCGAACGGATCGCCCGCCGTAGTATTCAGCGTGCCGCCGTTCACCATCAGATTGCCGTAAAGGATGGACTCTCCTCCGTCTCCATTCTTGCCGAGGTTCAGGACTGCGCCCTCGCCCACCGTGGTCAGCGCGGTTTTCGTCTGGGCGGTGGAAACCGTCAGGGCCGTTCCGGCGCTCGCCACTTCCAGATTGATGCCGGAGCCGGTCAGCAGTTTGCCGAGCGTATTGGCCCCTCCGGAGGCAAAGGCGATCGTGCCTCCGTTGATCGTCGGCATCGTGGCTCCCAGAATATCCGCAATTCCGCCCGTTACGCCGATTTCCAGCCGTCCCGTCCTGTCCACGGTCACCGTTCCGGTCCCCAGGGCCATGTTCGCCTTCACGGCAACGGTTCCTTCCTTGATGTTGACCGCGCCGGAATAATCGTTGTTGGAGCTGTTGAAGGTCACTTTTCCTTCACCCAGCTTGGTCATGGCGCCGTTTCCGGAAAGCTTGCCTCCGTTGTTGGTCAGCTCCAGGTCCTGCCCTATCCCGTTGTTGAAATAAATGGCCTTGGCATTCACGTCCCCCGTCAGGGACGCCACTCCCGTGTGCGTTCCGTCAAACAGATAGGTCGTCGTGTTGTCCACGGCGCCGATCGGATTGCCGTCCCAGACCACCACGCCGTCCGCCATGCTGACGGAAACGGTCACCGTCTTGTCACCGGTATTCACGTTGAAGGTTCCCTGGTACAGGCTGGCCAGCGTACCGGTCAGGGTCATCGTCCCCGCATCCGCGAAGTTGCCGGCCGTCAGATTGTCCCAGGAAACCAGCGTATAAGTCCCCGCGGTGATATTCCCGTTAATGTCCAGGCTGACGCCTGCATCCGCGCCCAGCGCCAGGTTGCTCACCGTCAGCGTCGCTCCGTCCGCGCTCAGGGCGCTTCCGTCAACCGCCAGTGAAGCGGCGTTCAGCGTTCCGGTCACGTTCTGCTTCCGCAGCGCCGTCACCTTGGCGGTGGAGGCGTTCAGCGTTCCGGCCAGCGCCGTATCCGAATTCAGGTAAAGGTTGGCTCCGGAAAGGTTCAGCGTTCCGGAAAAACCGGAGACATCCCCGCCCAGCGTCAGGGCTCCCGCATTATTGCGGGTATTGACAGCCAGCGTTCCCGTTCCGCCCAGGCCGCCGAGCATCTTGAGGCTGTCCCCGCTCGCGATGGTCGCCGTTCCCGTGCCGGACGTTTCCACGGATACCTTGCCGTTGAGGTTCACGTTCACGGTGGCTCCGTTAAAAATGCTCAGAGCCGTGGCCGCATTCGTCCCTTTCAGGGTGATGTCCCCGGCCAGGGAAACTCCCCCCGTGACGGTATTGGAATTCAAGTTGCTGAACGTCACGGTGACGTTTTTCTCACTGCCGCCCAGCGTTACATTCCCCTGCCCCCACGGGGTCAGGGTCTGGCCGGAGACGATGGAAGCGTCCCCGATATTGTACGTCAGATTGACCAGGTTGCCCGTTCCGGCTATTTCCGTATCCCCGTCATAGGAATTCTTCACCCAGCCCGTTTTAAAACCCCACCCGTTCGCCCCGGCGTCGGAAATGATCTTGAGGCCGCCCGTTCCGGTGATGGTAGATGAAACCGCGGTGGCATTTCCATAAATGGCTCCATTCAGGAAAGCAAATCCTCCTGCGGCATCCAGGACGATTTTCATGTCGAAATTCGCGCCGTCAGTATTTCCGTTCCTCAGATGCAGGGTGGAGCCGTTCCCCATGGTAAGGGTACCCGTCCCCGTCACCTTGGTTCTGGCGCCCGCTACGTCCATCACGGTATTTTCCCCCAGCGTAATGTTCAGGTTGGAGCTCCATGTTCCGGTTTCGTCCGCAAGCATCACGGTGCCCTGTTCCACAACCAGCGTTCCTCCTCCTGAAGCGTTGAAGGAATTAAGGCCCAGCGTTAACGTTCCCGTACCCGTCTTGGTGATGGTGCCGTTGATTCCTCCGTTCAGGGTGGAGTCCCCCGCGCCAATGACCAGAGAACCGGGGCCGCTGTTGGTCAATTTGCCTCCATAAGTGCCGGCCCCCAGCAGGAGGCTGCCGCTTCCCGTACGGGTGACGGTCCCCGTCCAGCCGGCCAGGGAAGCCCACGTTACGGCATTCCCGTTCGTGTCCACCAGAATGGAGTTGGAAGCCAGCGCATCCGTCTTGATCTGGCTGGAGACGTCTGCCGTAATGCCCGTGCCGTACTTGAGCGCGCCTCCATTAAAGATGATGCTGCCGGTGCCCAGCGCGGAGGCATGCTGCATCTCCACCGTGCCGCCGCCCAGCAGGACTTCTCCGGAAAAACCGACGTTGTCCGTGGCGATAGACAAGGTTCCGCTGCCGGTCTTCTGCAGCTTGGAGCTTCCCACCAGGGAACCGGCCCCCGTCCACGTATAACCGGTTGCCTCAGCATTGACGACGATCAGGCCCGGATTCACCTGTCCGGCGATGTTCACGGTCTGCGGCGCATTGCCTGCTACGTCACCGAAGATGACTCCGTTGCCGTTGGCAAAAGGCAATCCCGCATTCCAGGGGGAATCCCCCGTTCCTCCCACCGTCCACGTATTGTCTCCGCCGCCCGTCCAGGTCAGGGACGTGACCTGCGCCACGACGAATTTCAGGGTATTGTCCGTCGTGCTCCAGTTGCCGATGTATTCGGTCCCCAGCAGAATGGTATTGGCCAGATCCCCGGTGATGCCGCCCGTGGCATTAATCAGATTGTACGTGCCCGCGCTCCAGCTCACGCTGTCGCTGTTCTCCAGCAGCAGGCTGCCGTTCACCGTCAGGGCGCCGTTCAGGGCCAGCAGGGGATTGCCGTTCACCGTCATGTGAGTGGCGTCAATCCGCACGGCCGCTCCCAGGTTCAGGTTGCCGGTCATCGTATTCTGCCCCCCAAGGGACAGGACGCCGGCGGTCATGGACAGGCCGGCGTTGCTGTCCACGGCGGAGACGTCCAGGCCCGCTCCCGCGGACAGGGAAAGGCCGCCGTACCCCGCGGAAATGCCGCCGATGGCCGCATTCCCCGTTACGGAAAGGTTCTTGTTCGTTCCCATTCCGGAGGCATGGCTGACAATGAGGGTGCCCCCTTTCAGTTCCACGCCGCCCGTGAAGGAAGAGGAATTGGCCAGGGTCAGCGTTCCGGAGCCGTCCTTGATCAAACGCCCGGTTCCACGGAATGCATTGTCACTGCCCGTGATCATGTTCCCTGCCCCGGTAATGGTCAGGGCGCCGTTCAGCTGGATATTATGAGTGTCATCAGCAGTGATGGACATGGTGCTGCCGGCATTCACCACCTCCACGGCGCCGCCGCCCGCGGCGACTGTCAGGCCGTTCCCGAAGGTTCCGTCGCTTTCCTTGGTAATCTCCAGGCGCCCGTTGTTCAAGGTCCAGTACCCCGTATTGACGGCCATGGAACCCAGCCCCGCGCCGTCATAGGTATATTCTCCCACGCGCAGCACGCCGCCGTTGGTGACGGTTACCTTGTAGCGCGTATAATTATCCCCCGTCATGCTGAGGCTGGCTCCCGGAGAGCTCAAATCCAGCGTGGCGTTGTCAATGGTCAGGGTCCTGGTTCCGGAGCCATTCCCCGCTTTCACGGTAGCCGCCGTTTCAATCTTGAACACGCCGCCGCCGGTAATGGTAAGGCTGTTGTCCCCGACGTTGAACGCTCCCTCTGCCTGGGTAAGAGTCTTTCCGGCCTCAATGGTCAGCGTCAGGTCGTTGGCGCCGATGGTCGTAGCCTCATTCCAGGTAACGTCCGTATCAAACGTCTGGTTGGTCGTAATGGTGAGGGGATCAGCCTGAACAGAGGCGGACAACGCAGCGCAACAGGCAAGAAGAGCGGACAACAAATTGAGGGGCAAGTGCAGCTTCATAAAGAAAACAATTAATTATAAATACATTAAACAAGACGTGGTCTTTTAGCAGAGATGAGACATGCTATTAGGTAGATGAAATATCGGATTTGAAATCCGGACAAGAAGGGCGTCAGGGAAGGCGTGAGAGTGGAGGAAATAAAATAATTTGTTTATGATCAGATGTTTATTTTAAGTTCTGTTGGTTTTGTTTTTTGAATAATGTGGCTAATTTGAATGGGGGCATGGGATAGAATGGAAATAACGGAAATAATTTAAAGCTTTGGAAACGGCACTTCCAGATTGACACCGGATTTCAAATCCGTTCATTTTCTTTCCCTGCATGCAGGGCCTTCAGGCAGCCGGGAAGTCATCCATGAAGGGCACAGTAAAAAACCTCCTAAGGATTTCATCATGAAACCGCTTGTTTCCGGAAATTCTGCCGCGGGAGCAGAAGCGTGAAATCCAGTCAGTCCCATGAAAAACAACATCCTTCCCATAAAAGGCATGCCGGAGCCAGGGACAAATTCCGGGACCGGTCCGGAGGGAGCAAAAGCAGTGCGGGATGTATTCTTTCCTCCTTGCTCCCCGCCCGGCAAGTTGCTAGAATACGTCAAGCAAGTTTTTCCCCTTTTCCCATGGCCATTTTTGGTTCCTCCAATCTATCCGACTCCGGCGACCTGCTGATTTTCAACAAATTATCTCATAAAACCCTGCTGATGTTCGAAAAGGAACTGGGCAGGGACCGCATGACGTACCTGGTGGAAGAAAGCCTCCCCCCGGATGCGGCCACCGCCGCCCATCTGGAATCCACCAAGGCGGACGGCATCCTGTTCCAGGCCGGCGGTAGCGATCCCATTGCCCTGCGTTCCGCCATCATGGAACGCATCAACGAGGGCAGAAGGGTAGTATTCCTGCCCGGTCCCGTAGCCCACGTGAAAGGCTCCATCAGCCACATCCCCCCACGGGTGATCAAGGCCCTGGAAGCACTCCATATTTCCCCCGTGCCGGTATGCACGGGCTTTTACACCAGCTCCGTGCTGGACGCGGAGGCGGATACGGACGCCCAGGCGGATATCCAGGTGCACATTCTCCCCAAGCTGGCTCCCGGGGCGGAAATGGCGGCGCGCCTCACCTCCGCGTGGCTGGAATGCTCCGCCCAGGCCTATGCCACGCTGCCGCAGCTGCACGGCTCCCTGTCCGCCCTGCTGTTCCGCAGCCTAAAGCTTCATTCCGACTGCCGGGTGATCGACGGCATTGACGATACCACGCTGACCTACGGCCAGCTTCTGGCCATCTCCGTGGCCTTTGCCAAGCGGCTGAAAAAGATCACCACGAACCGCCGCGTAGGCATCATTCTGCCGCCCGGCAAGGGAGCGGCAATCGCCAACCTGGGCTGCCTGTTCGCCGGAAAAACGCCGGTGAATTTCAATTATTCCGCCTCGGAAGGGGCCTTTGCCAGCTCCGTGAAGCAATCCGGCGTGGACTGGTTCATCACGGCGGACACCTTCATGCGCAAGCTCCAGAACTTCCCGTGGCCCCCCCAGCGGGACCTGATCCTCATGGAGCGGGAGATTCCTCTGCTCAAGGGCTCCGCCAAACGCTGGGGCGTGGCCATCAAATTCCTGACGGCGGGGTTCATGATTAAAAAGCTGGGGCTGGATGCGCCCACGGGCGCGGATGAAGCCGTGCTGATGTTCACCTCCGGCTCCTCCGGAGAACCGAAAGGCGTGCCGCTGACCCACCACAACATCCTTTCCAACATCTCCCAGTGTTCCTCCCGCATCACGCTGGCGCCGCAAAGCAGGTTCCTGGGCAGCCTCCCCGTATTCCACTGCTTCGGCATCACGATCGGGCTGTGGTACCCGATGATCGGCGGGTACGACATGGTCACCTACCCCTCCCCGCTGGAGGCCAAGCGCCTGGGCGCCCTCATCAAGCAGTACGGCATCAGCCTGGTGGTCACCACCCCCACCTTCTTGCGCGGCTTCATGAAGCGCTGCGAGCCGGACACCTTCAAAACCGTGCGCTACCTGATCGTAGGAGCGGAAAAATTGCCGGACGAGCTCTCCGCCGCCTTCCGGGAAAAGTTCGGCACCGTTCCGTGCGAAGGCTACGGCCTGACGGAAGCCTCCCCGGTCTGCTCCGTCAACTTCATTGACCCGGCCCCGTCCAACGCCGCCGGAGACTTCATTCCAGGCATGAAAAAGGGCTCCGTGGGCGCTCTGCTCCCCGGCATCGCCGTACGCATCACCAGCCCGCATACGGGCCGCGTGGTACCCGTGACGACCTCCGGCATGATCTGGCTGAAGGGGCCGAATATCTTCCCCGGCTACCTGGGCGGTCCGGAAGCCGACCGCGACATTTTCGTGGACGGCTGGCTGAAAACCGGAGACATCGGTTCTGCGGACGAATTCGGCTTCCTGAAAATTGAAGGCCGCATCTCCCGCTTCTCCAAGATAGGCGGGGAAATGGTGCCCCATGAAGCCCTGGAAGCCGCTATCATGAACATCTGGAACCTGGACCCGGCGGACGAGGAACGGCGGATAGCCGTCGTCACCATTCCGGACCCCGTGAAGGGGGAGGCCGTGGCCCTGCTCACCACCCTGGTGACGGACTACGTGCACCAGGCGCGTACCCTCATCAGGCACGGCCTGATTGACCAGGGGCTCCCGGCCCTGTGGTGCCCCAAGGAAATCATTCCCGTGGAGCACATTCCGGTGCTGCCCTCCGGCAAGCTGGACATCAAGCAATGCAGGATGCTGGCTTATGAAGCGCTGAACATTCCCTTTGAACCATAACCCATGGAATTCCCGGAGGAAACGCCTGCCGCTCCCAGGCCCATCACGGTCAAACAGCTCGTTTACCGCCTGAGGGATACGGTCAGCATTGCCGTGGGGACCCAGTGGGTGGTGGGAGAGCTCAGCAACGTCAAGCACCATACCAGCGGCCACGTTTACTTCACCCTGAAGGAACAGGGCGCGGAAATCTTCTGCGCCTTTTTCAAGGCTGCGGCTTCCAAATGCCCCGTACGGCTCCAGGAAGGGATGAAGGTCCATGTGCTGGGCAGCGCCACCGTGTACCCGGACCGGGGCCAGCTTCAACTGGTCATCAGGCAGGTGAAAGCCGCCGGCCAGGGAGACCTGCAGGCGCGCTTTCTGGAACTGAAGGAAAAACTCCAGCGGGAGGGGTTGTTTGACGCTGAACGCAAAAAGGGCATCCCCGCCTTTCCCCGCGCCATCGGCATCGTCACCTCCCCTACCGGCGCCGTCATCCAGGATATACGCCATGTGCTGGAACGCCGCGCCCCGTGGGTGAAAGCCTACCTGCTGCCCGTGCGCGTCCAGGGGGCGGGAGCGGAGCATGAAATAGCCGCTGCCGTGCGCGCCTGGTCCGCAGCCCCTCTCAACGGCCTGCCGCCCGTGGACGTGCTCATTGTGGGCCGCGGGGGCGGCTCCATAGAAGACCTGTGGAACTTCAATGAGGAAACGGTGGCGCGCGCGATTTACGAATGCACCGTTCCCGTGATTTCCGCAGTAGGCCACGATACGGATTTCACCATTGCGGACTTTGTGGCGGACCTGCGCGCCCCCACCCCGACCGCGGCCGCGGAGCTGGCTACGCCGGACGGTCCGGAATGGCTCCGCAAGCTGGCTAGAATGGAACAGGCCCTGCACGCCTCCGCACGGCATTCCCTGTTGCGTTCCAAGCTGAAACTGGATGTTTACCTGCGGGGAAAACTGCTGGATGCGGATTCCCTGCTCTCCCCTTACGCCCAGCGCCTGGACGACATGGAAGAAACCCTGCTGAATGCCGCGGCCACGCGCATTTTTCAAAACACGCTCCATATCAACAAACTGGAACATCACTTACAAATGCGCCATCCCACCCACCGCAACAGGGAGCGCGCGCAGCTTCTGGCCTCCCTCCAGGCCGGACTGGCCCATGCGGCCGCCGTGCGCATGGCGGACTTCTCTTCACAACTGGCTCTTATTCAAGCCCGGCTGGAAGCTCACAGCCCGGAGCAAACGCTGCGCCGCGGATACGCCCTGGTGGAAAACCAGAATAAGCAGCTCATACGGCAAACGAACCAGGTACATGCAGGAGAAAAATTGAAAGTCCGTGTCTCCGACGGTTGTTTTTATGTCAGGGATGACACACCGCAATAGGCTGTCCACAAGAGCCTAGCATTGCATTTTTTGCACTCAATCTAACAAATTGTGTTTTTTCTGGATTTTACAGGAAGTGGAACCTATCCTAATAGAAGCCTGTCACTGCTCCTATTACCCGGTCCCATAACTTCTGTACATATGCCTTGTAAAAACATCACCCGCTACACTTACGAAACGACAGCCTTTCAAGGCTATCGGTTGGCGATCTGTAAGAACAAGCGCTTATTCACTCGTTATTTCTCCGATTCTCAATACGGGGGCGCTGATGCGGCGCTTCAGGAAGCGATGAGAGTGAGAGATAACATTTTCACACTTTTTGAACAGGGTAACCTTACGGTTAGCCAAATTTTCGCAAAATATACCGTGCGTTCCCGCCGTCAGTCCGCCGCTGACCGCCGTGAAAAAATGATCCACGGAAAAAGGGCTCTCGGCCACGTGCGGCAGAAAGCCAAAGTCCGCAGCTGAGGAATCTGCGGAAGCTGTTTTTTCAGCTTCCCCGGAGCCTTGAATCATACCGGAAACGTTGCATCCGGTACAGGTGGAGCATACTCCTATCACATCAAAAAGCCGTTCTCCGTCCGGAGAGCGGAAATACCGCAGCATGCGCGGCGGAGAAAGCGGCAATCTGTACCAAAGCGCCCCCTTTCCGCCATCCGCGCCCGGGAAAGCCAAGAGCGGCCCGGCAAAGCAATTCCGGCACTAATGCGGCTGTGCCGGATAAGCCGATCAAAGGCCTGCGGCACGCTGCCAAGGCATTCTTCCGCCGTCTGTCGCCCGCGGCGCTTCCCGCGGAGGGGGCGCGGGTCAGCCTGCTGAAAAGGGCTTCAATTATCTGCGGCGGCGGCGCGAAGCAGGCTTTTCCGGTTCTTCCGCCGGGGCTTCCCCTATCTTCGCCAGCACCCGCCGGGCCTCCGTGGTCCGGTTCTGCTTGAGACACACGTCAGCCCAGCTCCGGTGAATTTTGTTGTAAAGGTCTCCGGACTGGATGGAGGCCAGATTATTCTGGAGCTTCGCCTTGTCTTCCGGACTCAGCGCATCCCATTCTTCAACCAGCTTTCCATACTGGGCTTCCGACAGGGACCACTGTTCTCTGCCCGCGCTTATCTCAGCCTGAAGATTCAGAATGACCGGCTGGAGGGCCTGGACAAACGTGGTGTTCTCACGGGCCACCTTCATCGCCTGGTCCAGATATTTCATCGCCTGGTCATAATCCCGCGCTTTCAGGAAGGCGGCGGCGATGTTCACGTCCTCATAAGCCCGTTTCACCAGGGCCTCCGCCTGGCCGTACTTCTCAAGCTGGGAACGCAGAGCCTCAATGTCCTGGCTCAGGCTGGAACCGCTCAGAATGCGCGGGGCATCCACGCCCAGGGTCATGGCTGTCCCTTCCGCACGGGACAGCAGGCGGGAAGCCTCCTTCAAATCCCCCATCTGCATCCTTACCCGCGCCAGGGCAAGCATCGTTTCCGGCGTGCAGTCCATCTCCGTTTCCGCGGCGCGGAAGCAGATCAGGGCGGCTTCCAACTGGTCGGCCATGGCTTTCAGCTCCGCCTGGGAATACTTACGGCGCGCATTGAGCGGCATATTCAGCTCGTTCAGGATGATTCGGCCCATATCCGGGCTGGCGGTCAGGCGGAATTTGGTGAGCAGTTCCCGGGCAATGGCGCTCCCTGTGCCGCCGGGCTGCCCCGTAGTCTTGTCCGGCAGGGTATCCTGAAGCAGCAGAATCTTCACCATGCTCTTCACGTCCTCCGGCTTTTTCAGCATGCTCCTCATGACAGGGGAGGCGGCCTGCTTGCACAACGCGGAAAAACGCTCAAACCTGGCCTGGTCATACGCATAGTGGGCCAGCGGTTCCAGGCATGCCAGACGGATGGATACCTGCTCCTCCGGCGTATTTTTCAAAATCACTTCATAAAGCTTCTCCGCCGTGGCGTCATGCTTGCGGCCTGCAAACTCCCGCGCCCAGTTCAGGCTGACGCCCAGCAGGCGGTTCCTGTCCTCCGCCGGCATGGAGGAGGAATCGGCCAGCTTCTTTTCCAGCAGGGCCGCCAGCATCGGTTCGGACTCCTTCAGCATGCCGCGCCTGTCCATTTCCACCGCCAGCAGCCACGCAAAGGAATCCCGCGCTTCCGGGGAATTCATCCATTCCACCTGCTTGTCCACGGAGGAAGCCATCTGCGCCAGCTCCGCGTCGGAACCGTTCCAGGAGGCCAGCATGCCCTGCAAATGGCCCATGGCCTGCGTCTGGCTATGCACCTCGTGAATGGTCGGCTTGAACCACCCTTCAATCGTGGGCCAGTACTGAATGTAGCCGAACCAGAGCCCCCCTAGCAGCACCAGAAAGAGAACCGGCTTCCAATAAGACTTCTTCTTGCGTGAGGGGCGGTAGGGCTTGTTGGAAAAATGGCGCTCGGAACTCATGCAGGCATTGAGCCAAAAAGGCGGCACAAATCAAGCAAAATAAACACCTCGCAACGTCTTACGAGGACCGCCCGAAGCCTACCGCCGGGAGGATCTGGCGTTCCCGGACGGCCTGCGCCCGGGAGAGGCCATGCGCACGCGGGGAAAACCGGATTCCTTCCAGCAGGCATCCGCCTTCTCCTTCATTCCCAGTTCATCGTAACAGCGGCCAAGCTGCTTGTAATTCTCCGACCGCTGTTCCCCCTCCAGCATGGGGAGCACCGCTTCAAAAGTTTCCACGGCCTCCTTCCACTGCTCTCCGTCGCACAGGGCGTATGCCTTGCACAAATAGGACTGCACCAGCAGGCTTCTGCGCTCCGGCCCCTCCCCGCATTTCAGCAGGGAATCCACTGCTCCGGCATAGGCGTGCAGGGCGCTTTCCCGGTCCCCCGCCATATCGCTGGCGAGCCCCAGGGAATAATAAACCCGGCCCATGGACAGGACATCCGAGGCAAAGTGGGATTCCCGCAGTTGAAGGGCTTTTTGCAGGTTTTCCCTGGCCTTGTCCCCCTCCCCGGCATCCAGCCACGCTTTGCCCAGCCCTTCCAGGGACTGGGCGGAAATGACGGGGGAAGCCGCGCTGTTGGCAATCGCCTTCAGGAAATCCGCGCGGGCTTCCGGAGCGGCCTTGCGCATGATGTTCACCCATCCCCTCTGATCGTACAGCCCTGCCCAGAACGCATGGTCCGCCGGCAGCACGCCGCGAGCGGCGCCCTCCGCCTGGTAAAGATAAGCCAGGGCTTCCTCATAATTCCCCTGCTCCGTGGAAATGCGCGCCAGCCCGCGCAGCGCGTTAAGGCAGTCATTCAACAAGTAGGAGGCGTTCTCCGAACCGGTAAGGCCCTTTAAAAACAATTCCCGCGCCTCATCCTTCCTGCCGGCCTCCAGCATGGCTTCTCCCATGCTGATGCTCGCCAGGGCCAGGTCACCGGTCGTCTTGTCCGGCTGGGGGCACAGGGCCAGGGCCTTCTTGAAATAGGCGCGCGATTCCGGAATGCGCCCCGTGGCGCGCGCCAGCCGGCCCTGGGCGGCCATAAGCCTGGACCGGACCGGGAGGGCGTCCGTCCCCAGATGGGCGGCGGCGTCCACCGCGCGCTGGAGCAGCACGTTCGCCTCCTCATTCCTGTTCAGCATCTGGTCAATGGAACTCATGGTCTGGAGGGCCTTCACCAGTTCTGCGGCCATTCCCTCCTTTTCATACCCTTCCACAGCCGTTTTCAAATAATCATAAGCCGGGGAATAGCGGTGCACTGACAGGAGGGCCTTGGCCACGGCGTCCGCGCGGGGGGCCCACACCCGGTAGCGCCCGGCGGCATATCCGGCGTCAATCAATTCCCTGGCCGCAGGAAGGGCGCGGTCCACGCCGTCCCGGCTGATCAGCTCACGGGTGAGGCCCCAGGCCGTCTCCGTCCGCAACTCCGGATCCCTGATCCATGCCAGGCGTTCCTCCCGGTTGTCCAGAATGCCGGCCAGGCTCTCGCGTGAAGCGAAAACATCCGCCATGAAGCGGGATAAATTCTGCATGGCCTTTTCATCGCTCTTCTGCACCACCACCGGCGGGGTGGCCAGCATCCCTTCATCATAACCGATGCGGTACGCCATATGGTACGTCAGGAACTCCAGCAGCATCACGAGCGCGCACAAGCACAGGGCAATCAGCCACTTGGTGCGCGGAGACAGGGGTTTCAAAGGAGAAGGGGCCTGCATAACAAGTGCATAACGTTACCCGGCGCTCCCTGAATTTCAAGCTTTTTGCATGGGGGGGAAATCTCCGCTGCCCCTGAAGGCGGACAAACCAGCCGACGACAACCGTTTCCCCGCCAGTCCCCGGGACCGGCCAGGGAAAGCTTTTTCCCTCCCTTTTCCTTCTTTCCGGCCCTTCTCTCCGCCTTCCGCCGGGCGCTTTTCTCCGGGCCATGCGCGGCAATTTACGTCAGCCGTTCCTGCGCTTCCGTTCGGACGCCCGGTACAACTGCCAGGCATTCCATAAATTATGCCACAGCACGTAAAACGTGGGCCCCAGCGCGGCGATGGGGCTGGCATACGTCAGCGCCAGGTAAATGGACAGCGTGGTATTCTTCTGCCCCAGGGCCTGGCTGCACTCCGCGGCACGGGTACGCCCCCCCAGCAAATGCCCCAGTCCAAAATTGATCCCGCACACCAGCAGGGAAACCGCACCGATCTGTTCCAGCACGCGCTCCGAAATGCCGTCACGGGAGGAAATATCATAAGAGGCGTTCGCCGCGATCAAAACCAGAATTACCACCCAGATGCCGAAGGTGACGTCCTTCAGCTTCCGCGGCCACGCAATGGCCCGCGGATAAAAACGCCGCGCCGCCAGGGCCAGGACCAGCGGCAGCAGCATCACCAGGGAAATATTCTGGGCCACGTTCAGGTAAATCTCAAAGCCGCCCTGCCCCACGACCGCCGGCAGAATGAAAGGCAGCAGAGCGCAAATAATGCCGTTAAGCAGCAGGAGGGCCGTCAGCATGAACTCCACGCTGCCGCCCAGCAGCCCCATCACCACGGGAGCCGCCGTGGCCGTGGGCATGATGCCCACGAAGAAAGCGGCCTCTGCCAGGTACCCGTCTCCGAAAACGAGGCGGCACGCGCCCCACGCGGCCAGGGCGATCAGCAGGTTGGCCCCTACCAGGAGCCAGTGCGCGCGCTCCGGCTTCATCCGCTTGAAGCGGATGCCCAGGAACGTCACAAACAGCATCACGATCAGCATCCACTTGAACGTCCAGCTATACACATGCAGGCCGGGCATCATGTACCCCGCAATAAAGGCCGCCACAATGGCAAACGTGCGGATGAGGGACTTGAACATGTGGAATGCGGACGGCAGTGAAAAGGTTATGCTGGTTTTTCACACAAATGGATCAGGCCGTCCACCTGGCGGACAATCAGCTCAAACAAATCCTGCACGCTGCCCTTGGGAACCCGGTTGTTCTCCATCAGCTCCATAATCATCCGCAAACGGGTCAGCAGGCCGATCATGATGCTTTCAATAGCCAGCACCGTCCAGAAAACCTGGTACGTGGAAGCGCCCGGAAACATGGTGCGGATGCAGTCATGCAGCCGCCGGCGTATGGGGGAATACACCTCCTTGATATACTCCACCGCTATCTCCGGCGTCTGCACATGGCAAATGGCCAGCAGGCGCAGGTAATGGGGGAAATTGCCCAGGTTTTCCAGCTTCACATGCAGGAGGCCGTGGAAGGAAGGGTAAACGTAGGCATGGGCCAGCGCCTGCACCGTGCCTTTCTCCATGGCCTCATTCATCATGGAAATCCGGAAATCCCGCGCCTGCGGCGCATACTTCATCATGACCGCCTTCCAAAGCCCTTCCTTGCCGCCAAAATAATAATTGGCGGAGGCGATGTTGACGGCTGCCTGCTGGGAAATCATGCGCATGGAAGTGCCCGTATAGCCGTGCTCGGCAAACAGGCACTCCGCCGCGTCCAGCAATCGTTCCTTGGTTCCTTGCTGTCGTTTCATGGGGGGTGGGGGAGTTTGGAATTACCGGTCAACGCGTGCGGCGCGGACCTGGATGGAATGGTTGTGGGCGTCCAGCCCCTCCACTCTGGCGAACTCCGCCACGTACGGGGCGGACTTGAGCACGGCGTCCCGGTTCATCCGCACCACGCTGGTGCGCCGCTGGAACTGGTCCGCCCGCAGGCCGGAAAACGACTTGCCGGCCCCGCCGGTCGGCAGGGTGTGGCTGGGACCTGCCAGGAAATCCCCGCAGGCCACCGTGGAAAGAGCGCCGGCATAAATGGCGCCCGCCGTCCGGATGCCGTCCAGCACGGCGTCTTCATCCCGCGTGACGAGCACCAGATGCTCCGGAGCGAAGGCGTTCACCAAGTCCACCCCCTCCTGGATGGAGGAAACCAGAAAACCGTAAGCGTGCTTGTCCAGCACCTCCCGGATGATGGAACCGCGGCTCAGCAGGGCGGCCTGGCGTTCCACCTCCGCCTCCACCTGTTCCAATAACGCCTCCGACGTGGTAACGAACACCACCACGCTGTCCGGGCCGTGTTCCCCCTGCGCCAGAAGGTCGGCGGCCAGGAACTCCGCGTCAGCGGTTTCATCCGCCAGCACCATCACTTCACTGGGTCCGGGGAGCAGGTCGATGGCGACGGCTCCCACCAGCTGGCGCTTAGCCTCCACCACAAAACGGTTGCCGGGGCCGAAAATCTTTTCCACCGGCTTCACGCTCTCCGTTCCCAGCGCAAGGGCGGCAATCGCCTGGGCTCCGCCTATCTTGACAATCTCCGTAGCGCCGGAAGCCTTCAATGCATATAAAAGAGCGGGATTCACCCGCCCGTCCGGCCCGCAGGGCGTAGCGGCCACAATCTCCCGCACGCCGGCGGCCTGGGCAAAACCGCCCGTCATGATGGACGTGGACACCAGGGGAGCCTTCCCGCCTGGAATATAAATGCCCACGCGGTCATACGGAAGGAAGCGTTCCGCCACCTCTACTCCCTGGGCGTTCACGCCGGACCAGTCCTGCCTGCGGCTGCGGTCTGAAAAATAATGGATGTTTGCCAGGGAGACGGCAATGGCCTCTTTCACGGAATCCTCCACGGCGGCTTCCGCCTCCGCCAGCTCCGCCTCCGTCACGAACAGGGAGGAAGGATCCAGATGCACCCTGTCAAACCTGGCGGCATAATCAAAAAGGGCCTCGTCCCCGCGCGCGGAAACGTCCTGGATAATAGCGTTAACGGTATCCCTTACGGAATCCTCCGGGAGAGCGCGGCGGTTCATCCGGCTCTTCATTTCGTCAAAGCAGGTGTCGGAAGGACGGTAAATTTTCATAAAAGATATAATACGGAAAAATGAGAAGGAAGTTTCACAATCTTTAAGCATGCAGTCAAGCCTTCTGTCCTCTTTGATTTCCAAAGGTACTCCATGAATCTCCCGGACAAAAAATCAAAAGACCAAACCATTCTCCCTTGACCGGCACAAAAAACAGGCATAGCCTTTCTTTCGCAAACATTTGGCCGAACGGCCCACTGTCATGAACATTCACGAATATCAAGCAAAACAACTCTTTGAGCGCTTTGGCGTGGCTACCCCCAGGGGCATTGCCGCCGCCACTGCTCAGGAAGCAGCACAAATAGCCCGGAACATGGGCGTTTCCCAATACGTAGTTAAGGCACAGGTACACGCTGGCGGCCGTGGCAAAGGCACCTTCAAAAACGGCTTCAAGGGCGGCGTGCACGTCGTTGACTCCGTGGAGGAAGTGGAAGACGTAGCCGGCAAGATGCTCAACCAGGTTCTGGTCACCAAGCAAACCGGGGAAACCGGCAAGCTGGTCAGCAAGATCATGGTGGCGGAAGCCGTGGACCTGAAAAAGGAATGCTACTTCGCCATTCTCCAGGACCGCGCCCGTGAATGCCCCGTCATCGTAGCCAGCACGGAAGGCGGCATGGACATTGAAGAAGTGGCCGCCACCCGTCCGGAAGCCATCATCCGCGAACACATTGACCCGGCCCTGGGCATCCTGCCCTTCCAGGCCCTCAAGATCGCCGTGGCCCTGGGCCTGACCGGCCCCCTGCTCCGCCAGGCCACCAAGCTCATCACCAACGTTTACAAGCTCTTCACCGCCCTGGACTGCTCCCTGGTGGAAATCAACCCCCTCGTGGTCACCACGGACGACCGCGTGTGCGCCCTGGACGCCAAATTCAACTTTGACGACAACGCCCTGTACCGCCACCCGGAAATCATGGAAATGCGGGATGAAACGGAAGAAGACCCCCGTGAAGTGGAAGCCGGCAAATATGACCTGAACTACATCGGCCTGGACGGCAACATCGGCTGCATGGTAAACGGCGCCGGGCTGGCCATGGCCACGATGGACATCATCAAGTACTACGGCGGGGAACCCGCCAACTTCCTGGACGTGGGCGGCTCCGCCACAGAGGAAATGGTAACCAACGCGTTCCGCATCCTCACCAGCGACAAGAACGTGAAGGCCCTTCTGGTCAACATCTTCGGCGGCATCATGCGCTGCGACGTCATCGCCCAGGGCATTGTGGCCGCGGCGAAAAACATTGACATGAAAATCCCGCTCGTCGTCCGCCTGGAAGGCACCAACGTGGAAATCGGCAAGAAAATCCTCGCAGACAGCGGCATTGCCATCATCCCTGCCGACAACCTGGACGAAGCAGCCCAGAAGGCGGTTGCAGCAGTCAAATAACCCTCACTATTTATTACGACAATGACATCTCTCATTGACAAGAACACCCGCCTGGTCGTGCAAGGCATCACCGGCAGCGCCGGCGCGTTCCACGCCAAAAACTGCATGGACTTCGGCACCAACGTAGTCGCCGGCGTGACCCCCGGCAAGGGCGGCCAGCTCTTTGAAGGCAAGGTCCCCGTCTTCGACACCGTGGCGGAAGCCAAAAAGGCCACGGACTGCAACGCCTCCATGATCTTTGTGCCGCCGCCCTTCGCCGCGGACGCCATTATGGAAGCCGCAGACGCGGGCGTGAAGCTCATCGTCTGCATCACGGAAGGCATCCCGGTGCAGGACATGCAGAAGGTGAAAGCCTTCCTGAAGGACAAGGACGTGACCCTCATCGGCCCGAACTGCCCCGGCATCGTCAACCCCGCCGCCAACTGCAAAATCGGCATCATGCCGGCCTACATCTTCAAGCCCGGCAGAATCGGCATCGTCTCCCGTTCCGGCACGCTCACCTATGAAGCCGTCTGGCAGGTCACCAACATGGGCCTGGGCCAGAGCATGTGCATCGGCATCGGCGGCGACCCCGTCCACGGCATGACCCAGCAGCAGGCCGTTCAATTCTTCACGGAAGACCCCAACACGGACGCCTTCATCATGATCGGTGAAATCGGCGGTTCGGAAGAGGAAGAAGCCGCTGAATGGATCAAGAACAACTGCAAAAAGCCCGTCGCCGCCTTCATCGCAGGAGCCACGGCTCCCAAGGGCCGCCGCATGGGCCACGCAGGCGCCATCGTGGCCGGAGGCAAAGGCACCGCCGCCGCCAAGCAGGAAGCCCTGAAGGAAGCCGGCATCGTGGTGGCCAAGACGCCCGCCCAGATGGGCGCCGCTCTGGCGGAAGCCATGAAAAACAAGGGCATGTAAGCCTCCCTTTTCATCAACTCACTTTCAGGCGCCTTCCCTCACCGGAAGGCGCTTTTTTATGGAACCATTCCGCGTTGATACCGGAACGCCGGTTTGACTTGGCCTCCGTCCGGAGCTACTCTTCCCGCCAAGGCCTATACTATTCAAAGGAGCAGTCATTCAAGCAGCCGTTATGAACATATCCGTTATCGTGGGACATCCCTACAAGCACAGTTTTAATGCAGCGATTGCCGCAGCAGCGGCAGAAGCCTTAACCGAACGGGGGCATCACGTCCTGTTTCACGACCTTTACCGCGAACAATTCAATCCCGTTCTGTCAGACACGGAACTGGTCAGCGACGTTCCGGAAGATACGCTGACAGCCCTCCACCAGCAGGAAATCAGGGAAGCGGACGGAATCGTCATCATCCACCCCAACTGGTGGGGCCAGCCTCCGGCCATCATGAAAGGCTGGATTGACCGCGTACTCCGGGAGGAAGTGGCCTATACCTTCCCCAAAGGCGACAATGGAGGGGGCGTGCCCATCGGCCTGTTAAAAGCAAAGGCGGCACTTGTTTTCAATACCTCCAATACTCCGGGGGAAAGAGAGAGGGACATCTTCGGTGATCCGCTGGAACACATCTGGAAAGACTGCGTCTTCGGTTTTTGCGGCGTCCACGTCTTTGAAAGAAAAATGTTCCGCATCATTGCCGACAGCACTCCGGAACTGCGCCGCAAATGGCTGGAAGAAGTAAAGGAAACCGTGGCGGAATATTTCCCTGCACCATAAAGAAACTCCCATCACCTGCCGGGGATGCCTGGAAAAAGCCACAGGCTCATTTCCCCCTTCTTCCGCAGGCGAAAACCAGCCGTGCAGGAAGAAATAAGGAAAAGAAAAACAATCATGCCCGGCTCTCCGAACATTCTCGGGCCACCAGGGAAAACCAAGGAAAAGAACACTTCTTTACCGCAGAATCCGGACACGGTCGCCTTTTCCGAATCCTCGTACCGGCCGGAGAACCCGCAATCAACCGCACCGCTGGAAAAATAATAAGCTGTGCCTGTTCTGATGACGCCAGGGTGAGAAAATTCAGTCATCCCCGGGTCATCAAAAAATCAACGGTCATTCTCATCGTCCCGCCAATGCCCGGGCCTGTCGAGCGTATGAGCGCATCGAATAGATACTCCTTCCAATGCCTCCGCCTCAGGAGACAGGAACTGGTACATCCAGTATTCGCCCAATTCATCAGGCATCGGTAAGGAGTAGCAAACCCACGGCGTGCAGCGTAGGGCTTGAAGCCATATTTGGGATAATATTCCTTATGCCCCAGGACAAAAACCGCTAGCGCACCCATGGCCTTCAGCCGTTTCAAACCTTCCCGGATCAACACGCCACCCACGCCCTGGCGCTGGTATTCCCGCACTACGGCAAGGGGAGCCAAAATGTGAATCATGCCCGGTTCATCCGTGCCCCTGAAACTGGCGCGGGTAAACAGGATATGGCCCACAGGCTTGCGGGAATGAAACGCAAGCAGGGAAACACTGGGTTCCGCCGTCGGGTCTCCCAGCAGCTGTTCAGTCAGCCGGGCTTCCTTGTCGTAGCCAAAAGCATCGCAATGAATTTGCCGGATGCTTTCAATATCCGCAGAAGTGGTTTCAACAACATGGAAATCGCATGGGTTCATACTCAAAGAAAACATCCTAGCCACAATAACGCTGCCTGTAAACTGGCTTCACCTTTCCCGACCCCCGCTCCCACAGGCGAACAGGCGTTCCTGCCACCCTTCCGAAACGCTGCAATACCTGCTACATGTGGGAAAACGGCACTTCCTCCTGACTTGCGGAACAAAGGAGGGGCTGGACCTTCTGACCAATAGGCCAATGATCACAGTCACGGCCAGCAAACCGTACAATGATCTTTTCAAAAAAATGCATCTCCCCCCCCCTATTGCAAGAAATGAAAAAAGCCCGATTAAATCAGGCTTTCCAACGCCCAGCATGATAAAAATACTGGCGGAGCGGGAGGGATTCGAACCCTCGGTACCGGTTTTGCCAGTACGTTCCTTTAGCAAAGGAGTGCTTTCAGCCTCTCAGCCACCGCTCCGTCTTGGGTAATGTGTGGAAAAGAAACTACACACTTCCCAAAATGAAGTCAATACATAAATAGTACAGGCAGGAATTACTCCAGGCAGGCATATTGGCAGGTCAGTTCCTTTTCTTCACCGGGTTTCAGCGCCACCTCCCACTGGGATTTCCCGTCCGGATTCAAGAGACGGACAAACGTCCTCCCAACATAAAATCAACCGGAAGCCGTTTTTCACCTGCAAATATAACCCCGCAGGAACATTCAGCGGCCGGACCATGGGAAAACAAGGGCCATCAGTTCCCCCACGGCGGCGCGGACATGGAGCAAGCGGTCCGGAAAACCTTTTTAAACCTCGCAATGCTCTGCGATCACTTCCAGAAAATCATCCAGATACTTCGCGGCCTTCTGCTCCCCGATGCCGTGGACGTTCATGGCTCCCCGGCGGGTGGTGGGCTTCAGCCGCGCCAGCCCTTCCAGGGTGGAATTGTGGAATACGGCATAAGCCGGAATCCCGGCTTCACGGGCCAGCTCATTCCTGAGCTCCTTCAATTTCAAAAACAAATCTTCGTCAAACTCGCCCAGGGCGGCCAAATCCCCCGTGGCCCGCACCCTGGCCTGGCCCGTGGGAGCGGAAGCCTTTTCCCGGCGGGCAAAGGGCCAGAGCATGGACGCCTCCCTGCGCCCCATCATCACTTCATTCCCTTTCGGACTCAGGGTAATCAGGGGGCGGTCCGCCTCTCCGCTCATTCTGGTCAACCCCGCCATCTGCATGGCGCGGAACAACTGGCGGATATCGTCCTCGCTCCACCGGGAAAGGATTCCATACGTACTTAACCGGGCCAGGGAGGTTTTTAAAATCTCCTGATTCTTCGCCCCCTTGAGCATCTGGATGATTTTCGTCCTGCCCCACCTTCCCTGCCAGGAACCGTCCGCCATGCGCACGGACGCGCGCGCAATTCCGCTCAGCGCCTGCCGGACCACCCTGGTTTCCTCCTCGCCCAACGATTGGCCTTCCTCCACCCCCAGCGTCAGGCACTGGTCACAGCGGCCGCACGGGGCGCCATCCTCCTCCCCGAAGTAATTCAAAATCCACTGCTGGCGGCAGCCGGTGGAATAAGCGAACTCCGTTACCGCCTTCAGTTTTTCCCGGTCTCTTACCTCTTTTTCCCGCAGGGCCTGTTCGTCCAGAGGAATCTTCAAGCCGCTTACGGCGGGGTCCGTCACTCTGGTAAGCTTCACGCGCTGCCCCGGAACGTCATGGCGGCTGATCGCGCCATTGCGCATGAGAACGGACAGGGCGGCCCCTACCTGCATGGCATTCCGGCATTTGAGGCGTTCCCCCATCTCCTCCATGGACCACGCCACATCGTGGGTTTCCGCACTGCAATGCTTCCTTAACAACTCGTACAGTTCCACAATCAGCGGAACGCCCGGATTCACCCCCTCAATAAAAAACTCCTGGGTCCGCAAATCCGCGTGGTTGAACAAAAGCTCGCAATAGGCTTCATCCCCGTCGCGGCCGGCACGGCCAGCTTCCTGGTAATAGGCCTCCACACTGCCGGGAACCTCAAAATGGGCCACAAACCTGACGTCGGCACGGTCAATGCCCATGCCAAACGCATTCGTGGCAATGACGATGTCCGCATGGCGGTTCATGAAGGCGTTCTGAGCCTCTTCCCGCTGCTCATCCGTCATGCCCGCGTGGTAAGCCGTCACGTTCAGGCCAAGTTCGGAAAGAGCCTCATAGACCTGCTCCACCTTTTTGCGGGTGGAACAATAGATAATACCCGTCTTATGGCGCTTCACCAGCTCGTACAGCCTCTTGTACTTGTCCTTGTGCGTATCGCAAGCCGTAATGCGGAAATGCAGGTTTTCCCGCGCAAACCCCCGTACAATCGTCACCGGGTCGTCCAGCCTCAAATGTTCCAGAATATCCTCCCGCACGCGGGGAGTGGCCGTGGCGGTCAGAGCCGCTACCTGCGGGCGCCCCATCGCTTCAATAGCCCTGCCCAGCTTCAAATAATCCGGACGGAAATCATGCCCCCACTGGCTCAGGCAGTGAGCCTCATCCACGGCAACCATATTCACGTCCACCTCCGCCAGAGCACGCATGAACCCCTCATGGCCGAAACGCTCCGGAGCCACATACACCAGCTTGAACGCCCCGTCCTTCATGCCGGCCAGGCGTTCCCTTTGTTCAGGAAAGCTCAGGGAGCTGTTGATCATGGTGGCGGGAATCCCTCTGGCGGCAAGGGCGTCCACCTGGTCTTTCATCAGGGCGATCAACGGGCTGACCACCAGGCAGACCCCGTCCCGGCACAAGGCGGGAAGCTGGTAGCACAGGGATTTCCCTCCCCCGGTGGGCATCACCACCAGCACGTTGCGGCCTTCCATGATGGAAGCCACCACGCGGTCCTGCCCCTCCCTCAAACTGGAAAAGCCGAAGTACTCCTTCAATGCCTCCATCGGCGACCTGATCACCTTGAACTCGCTCATTTTCTCCGCTCAGTGTGCCACAGCCCATTCCGTGACGCAACGCCTTTCCCCTCTTTCTGCGCTCCGGAATCAACGGCCTGTCTTTGAAGGACTCCTCTCCCGGGAAGAGAAAAAATGAGATTTTTTTCTCAAATCATCTTACAAACATCTTGACTTTCCCGAAGAAAAACCTATATTCCTCTCACCGCTTACGCGGTACACGACGCAAGTCAAAGCGCCCGTAGCTCAATTGGATAGAGCGTCTGACTACGGATCAGAAGGTTTGGGGTTCGAATCCCTACGGGCGTGCCACTTGCATCACCACCGGTAAATAAAATAATTCCTGCCTGAACGCCATGGCGGGATTTTTTGTCTCTACCGGTAAATACATATGGGGGCGCCATGGTTTCGACTGGAAGTCTGAGGTGCTGGCTGCATGTGAAGGTTAATCGGCTGGCCTTCTAAAAAGCCGATTAAAAAAATAAATGCAGAGTCTAACGACCTTGCTCTGGCTGCCTAATTAGTTCAGCCGCGTCAGAACCTCAACGCCTGCTAGAGGGGACGACGAATATTCAGCAGGCTGGTGCAATGCGGGGTTGCCGCGCAACGCACGAGACTTCCACAGGCAACTAGCGAGCCTGCCTAGTTGGCGCATGACGAAGCGGCCGCGAAAGCAGCAATATGCGTCTGAACATGGAGATGCCGGCATCAACGGCCTTCAGGACACGGGTTCGACTCCCGTCGCCTCCACCATTTCAAAACAACCGCAAGTCTTTGAAAAACAGGGCTTGCGGTTTTTGTTTTTATAAAACTGCAAGACAAACTGCAAGACATTGAAATCCGTTTTGGAAACAATGTCTTGCAGTCGGAGGTGTGTCTTGCAGGCATGAAGAAGCCCTCCCCTGTGGTGGGCGGGAGAGGGCTTCGGTGAGAATGTTGTCCTGGGCGTAACGGTTAGTGTGAGTGTAGCCGTCCGCGTCCCGGTATACGGCTGTCATCGTGAACTTGTCCCACTCTCCGAGACATGGGAACTGTAGCTGTAACTATCTATCTGCAATCATGGTATCAGGCTTGGTCTTGAGTATCCGGATCAATAAAATCCTCTATCGTCTCGGACTTGATCGCGTTATACTCGATGGCCGAAAATCCATAATACGCAGGGTTATAACCGTCCATGTATCGCTGCATAATGCGCGGAGCGCCTATGTCCACAGTTGTGGCGTTTGTACTGTTGTAGATGTCCAGGTGGCATGCGTTAAATCCTACCGAGTTGTAGGTATGTATGCCCCGCACATTGGCGATGCGTATGCAGCAGCGATTATCGTAGCCGCCTGTCATTAGCCACAACGTCCCATAATTGTCAGTATCCCAGCCACCGTCACGGTACTGGTGATACACCAGCCCGCTGATGGATGCGGGCACGGCTGTGTTGCCGTCAAGGGGTAATAATGCCCTCGTAGTCTTGACAAACTTTCTCCCCGCTGAACGGGAGTAATAAATCTCTCTGACTCTGACCCAGTACCCCTTGGCCTCAGAATCTCTTGTGTCAGATATAGTCACATCCAGCACCTCGCCAAAGTGCTCAGCGCTAGTGTGCACCCTAGTGTAATCGTCAACGTCTCTATCCGTCCTCACCGACACCTGTCCGTCACCCATGCCTAGCGTTATCTTGATAGTGGCTTTATAGGCTGACATCCGGACTGGCAGGGTAAATCCGCCAAATTTGCTGTAATTGGCGCGGCCTATAAGAGAGTGATCCAGGCCCATATTGACAGATGACGACTGTCTGGCCGGCACGGTAACCCTCATGAGCTGCCCCGACACCCGCTCCGTCACGGCAGCATTATTGGTGGTGGTAGTAATCGCGGCATCAAGGTAAATCTGCAGGTTGTATGTCTCGGCCACGGCGGCAAGCCCGGCAGCATGTATCCGGTTGACGGCCGCAGTATTAGTCGCGGCTCCCGCGGCAAGCGGGATGTTGATGCCTCCGTTAGCATTAACCGCATCGGAAAATGTTCCGCCCTGAGCCGTTAGTCCGCCGTCCAGCGTTATATTGCCTGCTTCATCTGTCAGTTTGTCCTGCTTGCCGTTCCACGTTTCACGTTCTTTCGCTGTTATGTGGACTACGGCATCATCCTTGTGTACATTGAAGGAAGACGCGTCGGCTTTTGCAGAAAGAGCGGCAGCATCCGCCTTGGCGTTCCACGCGGCGCGTTCGTCTTCCGTCACATGGATAGCCTTGTTCCCGGTATGCTCGTCAAGGTCTTCCTGGGTGGCAATTAGAATCCCCTTGGCCTTGACCGTGGTTTGATTATTCCATGCAGTACGCTCTTCCTCTGTAACATGGGCAGTTCCATTCTCCACATGTTCATTCAGGTCATTCAGAGAAGCTATGAGGGTTCCGTTGATAGAAGTAATTTTATTCATGATTATTTCTTGTTGTTTGTTGCGAAGTGGCTGAACAACGCCGCTGCCATCCCGTCCACCATCGTGAACTCCGAAAATTCTGGCTGGTGAAAAACCCGCGCCCTTCCTGGGCGGTGGCTGCTTCCACGGTCAGAGCAACCGCATCCCTGGATTCCAGAGATATTTCCCTTTCCTCCAAAGGCGAGCTGATGATCTGATCCAGCCGCACCCGGACGTGAAGCTCCTTCCATTCATCGGATAAAACGGCAACGTGTGCTACCACTTCGTTGAAAGTTTCTACCTGTTCCTGGAAAATATCATCCTGTGAAAAGCGTCGAGACTGAACGAAGCCGTTCCTGTCCAGAAATACGGCCGTCAGGATAATCTTCCTATAGAAATTGAAGTGTCCCCTTCCCCTACCTTCAACGCGCCACGATTGCAGAGCCGGCGGATATGTTAGCCGTTAATGCAAGCATGGTAAGCGGAAAAACATTTGGGGCGCTTCCTTTTTACATGGGGCGCCTGGTTGCTTCATGGAGAAACCTAGCATCCTTCTTCCTGTTGAAGCACACCGGAGCAAGAACCAAATTTCCATTTGCCTGGTTTCCCTTTCCCTCTTTTTCCTCGTAGAAAGGCCCTTATAGGCCATGTTAAAGCAAATCCAGCTCGGCAACAGCCGCTTTACGTGCTCCCTCGGCACCCTTTTTAGCGCTGAATTTGACGAATCTAGCTTCAACGGGAACAAAATTGACCTCCTGTTCCACCGGGTTGTTGACGATATTGCCGAAACGGCCGGAAGCCACCGGCTTCCCCCACGTTTTGCCGTCCCTGCTGAGACGGATATCATACATTTCAATATGGCCCGGGCCGCCTTCCATTACAGGCGTATAAATCAACCCGGCAATTATCTGCACTTTTCCCGTATCAATAATAATGTCGCATCCCTGGGGGGGCAGGCCAATTTCCACATAAGTATCCGTTTTTCCGTCTTTCAGCCGCTCCAACTGGGCTGCGGGAAGGTTTTTCCCGGCAACGGTTATTTTCCATGTCTTCCTGTCCAGTTTCCGGACGGCCTCCAGGTTGTCCTCCGTTGAGAAAGGAGCCAGGTAATACAACGAGAAATTGCTGAATGAAATGGATTTGCGGGAATCCAGAAAGCGTATCCTCAATTGATCAGCCTTCACCGCCTTCGGCAGCCTGATCATTTTACGGAATCCGATGGTGGTACTTTCAGCCAAGGGTTTCCATTGGCCGTCCAGCCACGCATCCACGGCAAAGCGCTCCACACGCTGGCCGTAGTCACGGACATTTTCCTGAAGCTTGATGACGTTGAATTCTTTCTTTCCGGGCAGCTGGATTTCAACCTCCGCCCGGGTTGTGCCATCGGCAGTGGCCCAGCCTGTAAAAGGGTTGTTGTCAAACAAGAGTCCGGAGTCCGGATTTCCGGACCACCCGGAAAGGGCTTTCGCCCGTGCTCCCTTGGCCAAGTCGTTTTTTTTCATTTTTTCAATCACCCGTCCGAATTGAATCATCCTCCTGGCGTCCGCTTCCGGAATGATTCCTTCCTTATTGGGAGAGAGGTTGGGAAGAACATTGGAGTTTTGCCCGACCGTTGAAAAATAACAATCCACCAGGTAATCAAGGGACTTGATGGATTTGTCGTCGCGCTCATGGTAAAACCAGCCTTTACGGATGGGAAGGCCTGCCCGTGAAGGGTACCAGACGAGCTGCTTTTTCCCCGCCAGGCTGTCAATGGAACCCAGATTCCTGTCTTTAGCCCGAATCCCCACATTATTTCCGCCAAACAGGCGTGACGAAGCCGTAACCCCCTGGACGCACCATTCCGTTTCCCGCCCGCGCCCCATCTCGTTCCCGCCCCACCGAACATCGGGAGCCGCCCCGGAAAGAAGAACTTCCGGCTGCAATTCCCTGGCCTTTTTAAAGATCCTCTCCCAGTCGAAGGGAGTCTGTTTCCCGTTGACTTTGCTCTCCACCCCGGCGCCGTCAAACCATAAAAGATAAACCGGGCCGTAATTGGTCAGCAGCTCTTCCAGTTGCTTGACGTAGAAATCATTGTATTTTTCCGTCCCAAAGCTTTTTTCATGCATGTCCCACGGAGAAAGGTAGATGCAGAATTTCATGCCCAGTTCCCGGCAGGCCGCGGAGACTTCCCTGACCAGGTCTCCCTTCCCTCCCTTGTAGGGAGAACGGGAAATATTGTGATCCGTCCATTTGGTGGGCCACATGCAGAATCCGTCATGATGCTTCGCTACAAAAATCACTCCCGTCACGCCGGCATCCTTAAACGTTTTTACCCAGGAACGGGCGTCCAGCCGGGAAGGATTGAACATTCCAGGCTCCTCCTTTCCGGTTCCCCATTCCACTCCGGTAAACGTGTTCATGCCGAAATGGATGAAGCCCAGCATTTCCCGCTGCTGGTAATCCAGTTGGCGGCCGGAGGGCCTTACCTTGACCGCCATATCCACCAGCTTTTCCCGGGAAGCCTGTTCCGGCACCGTGACGGATACGCCTTCCTTTCCCTTTCCATGCGCAACAGCCGGATAACCCAGCAAGCTACAGAGCAACAGGACGCGAAGTTGAATAAAGGCAGTCATCTTTTTAAAATCAATAAGGGTTTTTCTTTTAGTTGGATTTTGAGAATACTCTGTTAACAATAATATTCTTTCATCTCTTTCCTGTTGCAATTCGCAATAATCAATATTTGCGAGTTATTAACATAACAAATGCGAATCATACAAGCTCTTTCTTCCTATGCACAGGATTCTATTTGATAATTTCTTCGCATGTTTACGAGCAATTCCCAGCCTCAAGCGGATTATGTGGACACCAGGAAACTAGGCCAGTGGCTCAATGAACATTCCATCAGCCGGGCTGAAATCGCCAGGGCTCTTGGCGTCCAAACGACGGTGATTCACAACTGGTTTGCCCGTCAAAAAATCCCCAGGAACGTGCAGGCTTCATTACGCCATTTGATGAATGCCGGATGCCCTTCGGAATTGGAATCTCAAATTGCCGTTCGAATGAAAAACTCCATCCTGAATGATGTTGTGAAGCGGGCCGTCAAGAAAGGCTTGTCCGTGGAAGAATGGATATTGAGCGCGGTGGAGGAGAAATTGGAAAAAGAGCATCAATAAAGGCTCATCTGAAAAGATGATGTCTGCTCAAGCATGCAGGTTCCCATTTCCCCGATCAAAAGGCACAGGAAAAACAGAAGACCGCTAAAGACGGGGTTCATTCATGGAAGGCGGAGCGGAGGGAGCCGGCGGCAAACCTCTCTTTTTCCTTTCCGTCAATCGGCGGCTTTTTCCGCTTTTGGGCAAAGATCAGGTATTCCCAGCCGGGGTAATGCCGGACTACCCATTGATGAAGAAAGAATGCTCCTGCAAATATCAGAACCGTCGCAACCATGGCGGAAGGGATTCCCTCAGGCAGGATTTTTGACAGGAGCGGCATCAAGTAGGGCAGGATCAGGCAATGAATGGCATAAATGAAGAAGAAGAGAGGAGCGCATGCCCGCGCGATGTTAAGAAAAAACGTCTTTTCCGTCAGCAGAACGCACAGGGAGCCCAATCCCAGAATCCCTGGAATCCAGCAAGGCAGGGTGTGCAGGGTTTCCGTGGAGATGGCGCCGCAATGGTTCATCCACGCTATTGCCGCCCACACGGGAAGGGAAATATAAGCTGTTTTTTTCAGGAACAGCTTAATCTCGCCCAGCGTCAGGGAGGAAAGGCAGAACCCCAGCATGAAAAAGGCCAGAGCGTCCGCCCACGGAACCCGGGGAGGGTCGGAAAACAGCGCGTTGAGCTCCGGAAACAGCACCACGGAGAAGAGAACGGCTATCGTCGCGGGAATCAGCAGCTTCCTTTTTCCGAGGGCGAATAAAAGCGGAGAGAGCAGGCTCAGCGCCATCACGTATTTCAGGAACCACAGGGGGCCGTCGTAAGGGAAGGTGGTTCCCACTCCCGTCAGCTTCCAGGGCAGGCTGCTCCAGTCCCATGTGCTTGAATGGCCCAGGCTTAAATAAATCCAATGCCTGAAGAACGCTTCCAGAAAAGCCGCCCCGTTCCATGCCAGATAGAACAGGACATACCTGCACGGAGAATGGCGCCAGTCGAATATTTTCCTGCGTCCCACAAAGTAGGCCGCCGCCATGAACAGAAAGGGCACCCGCTGGAAGAAGAGAGGGAATTCCGCCCCATTTCCCGTAGCATGAAAAAGGACAATGAAGAACAGGCCAACCACCCTGCCCAGGTCAAGCCAGCATTCCCTCGGCGGCGTTCCGGGAACATCCTCTGGACGGGAGACCTGTTCCTTTTCCGGCTCCGTGTCCGGAGAGTATTTTTCAACCATGGACATTTTCATTCCGGCAAAAAAAATCAGAAGGGGCTTTTGCAATACGGCTCCACAGCCCTCATGCCGTCATGAAGGCGCGCCGCCTCATCCCTGTCCTCCCGGGAAGCGAACAGGTACAGGGCATATCCGCCGAACCCGCCTCCCAGGTATTTCTTCGCCAGTTCCTTCCCCAGGGCTGGAAGGGGATCCATCCCCTCCTGGAGCTGCACGCTATGGTACAGCGCCACTCCGGCAGCCAGTTCATGAGTGCTGCGCTCCATCACTCCGGCGCGGGCGATCAGGGAAGACTGGGCGATGCGGGCATAGTCCCTGCACCCGTCAGCCATTCCCGGCGTATCATGGTCGTGCCCGGTGTGGAAGACCGCCATTTTCCCGGCCAGAAAGTCACCGGTGCTCTTGATGTCCAGCACGGGAACGGCGCCGGAACGCCAGACGCACAGCCCCGTTTCCGCAATCACGGCCGGATCCTGCCAGCCAACCCCCAGGGCAAGTTCCGACTGGACGGAGTCCCTGCCCTGCAGCATGGCCCAGGCTCCGCTGCCTCCCAGTCCGGACCGGAGTTCATAGGGCCAGTGGTCCAGGGATACAAACGGACTGATGGCACAGTTGACAATGTACGCCCCCTGCCGCGCATGCCTGGGAACGTCCAGCCAGCCCCCCGCAAAGTCCACGCGCAGGGGAACGCTAAGCGGGGCCTTGATTCTGTTCACCAACTGAGTGGTGGAAATCTGTTCGGAACAGGGAGGCGTTTTGGGAAGCACTACATACCGCGCTCCAATTCTTGCGCACAGTTCCCTTTTAAGGTCACCGTAACAGTCATCTTCCGTAACAGCCAGGATATCGGGCCGTTCTTTCAGGAAAACGTGTTCAAAATCCATCCCAGGCTCCAGATGTTCTCCGCAGACCACCTTGTCCACCATGCACAGGCTTTCCAGAATTACTTTTTTATGGCCGTCCGGAATGGATGGTTTTCTGCGCTTGCTTTTCCAGAGCACCTGCTCGGAAGCGAAGGAGACGATGAGGAAATCCCCCAGCGAACGCGCTTCACGGAAGAACTGGATATGCCCGGCATGAATGATATCGTAAAAACCGGAGACGAATATTTTGGTAGCCATCGTTGAAATGTATTAAGGTGTGGATGTTGCTGTATGGAGAGGGGTAAAGATTAAACCGGAGCGGCGGAAACCGCTGAATGGGAGAACTCCTCCTCCCATTCCAGAGCCATTGTTTCCAATTCCCGGTTCCCTTCCACATAGTCCTCAAAGAGAACCGGATATTGCGGCAGAAGCAGCGGGAGGTCTTCCGGAACGTTGATTTGATGCCGTCTTCCCAGTTTTTTCCTTACCAGGCACTGGAGTTCGCAAAAAGCCATCGGCACCAGGCTGGCGTTGGAGGGCAGGTTCCAGAACCCGGCATCGTCGCTCACAATGACGAATTTCCTGCCTTCTTCCCTGCCCCAGGCCGCCAGCAGGTCCCCCATGTTGCCGGGAAGCCGGCCGAAACATGAGACCAGCGTGCAGGGAAGAGAGGGCGTCTTTCCTCCCATTCCGGAGGCGGCAGCCGGCCTGGCCGCCTTTTGCCGTTGTTTTTCACGGATAAAAATCCAGGGCAGAACAGAGATTATTTTCCAGCAGCGTTTCATTTGCTTGCGGGGTTCACTGAAAATGCGGTAGAGAAATTCCAGCCTGCAATCCACCATCCAGGCAGGGGCCCTTCTGATATTCCGCCCGGAGGCGAAGTTAAAGACGGCACCCACGGCCACCATAACCCCCCGTTGAAGATGGGGGCACAGCCTGTTCATGAATATTTCCTGCTTGGGAGCGCCCAGTGAAACCCAGACGATGTCCGGCAGGTATTCATTGATGCGCCCGGCAATAGCCGCGTAGTCAAATTCATCCACAGGGCAGAACGGCAATTCCTGAAAAGGCATGTGCTTCACGCGGGGATCTTCCCGTTCCAGGGTCCGGCGCAGGGCATCCAGCGTCTCGCGGCTGCCTCCCAGGAACATCATTCTGTATTTTTTCATGCCGATGGCGTCGCTGAAAATCTGGGCGCCGCAGTATTGGGGCCTGTCCGCATGCAGCAGCCATTTCAGGTAGACGGGCACCCAGCCGCTGTCGCAAATGGTCAGGAGCGCTCCATTCAGCACATTCCTGTATTCCCGGTTGCGCTGTACCTCGGAAAGCACATGCCCGTCCGCCACGCAGATGTATCCGGCGCCCCCGGAACGGAGCACTTCGTCCATGCGCCGGAAAACGCGTTCACGGTCAAATTCGTATCTGATGTTGAAATAGGTCTCCATATGGTTTTCACTCATGGTCAATGTTGGCGGGCCTTCAAAACTTCGCGGTAAATGCCGGCCATCCTTTCCGCCTTGCAGTTCCAGTCCAGCTCCCCCTGCCTGGCGTGAAAAGCTCCATCCATCTCCCGCAGGACCTGCCTGTGATGGAAAAAGAAACGGATGCGTTCCGCAAAGTCCCGGGCGGACCTTCCGGGGTTTGACAAAGGAATTTTGCACCCGACGGAATCATCAATAACGGTGCTCATTCCGCATGTGTCAAAACACAGCACAGGCAGCCGGGCCATCAAGGATTCCGCGATCACGGTAGAGGTCGCCTCCATAATGCTGGTAAAGAAAAAGAGATCGCTCTGCCGCATCATGGACAGAATTTCCGCATTGGGCACAATTCCATGCCATATGCACATATGAGAAACTCCCAGATTTTCAGCCTGTTTTATAAACCGTCCCCCCTCTTCGGAAGATTTCACGCCACATATATGGAGACGCAATCCCTCACAGTCCTTCAACAGGGCAAGCGTGGAAAGAGCCAGATGAAGCTGTTTCCGGAAATCCGCCTTGCCCACCCACAAAAGGCTGAATTCTTCCTTTTTATCCAGTAGGCGCCCCCCGGAGAGATTGGGCCTGCAACCGGTTTCATTAATCACCACGGCCTGCTTCCCATAAACTTCTTCCATTCTGTTTTTCACGCCTTCCACCGCGGCAACAAGGACGGAGGACCTGGCGACCGCCCGCCGTACATGGGGCTGCCATCTTGACTGGAAGGAATTAAGGGCATTTTTCACCCGCACGAACAGGCGCTGCCTCCATCCCGCACAGCGCGCATAGGCGGCAGGCACGTTTTCCATGCCTCCCACCGGCCCCCACACATAGGGCACACCCTTGATTTTCCAAAGCAGGCCCGGTTCCCTGAACCCTATCATGTTCAACTGGTGGATCAGATCAATACGGTTATCCCTCATGATTTGACGCGCCAGGCAGAGAGCCCTCTTTTGCCATTTCCTGTAATGGTAGTAAAAACGCCAGTCCCCCTGGTTCCAGCACATCCGGCGAACCTTTTCCGGCACGGGAAGGTAATGGAACACGATGTTGCCGGCCTGGGGGAGGCGGGCGAGCTCCCGTTCTATGTTCTCCCTCCATTCCCCTTCCGTAATCACATGCACCTTGCAGTGCATGGCCAGGTGGACGACCCAGTTCCACCCCATGCCGGGTTCGCTGCCCCAGTCCGGGTTGACGGCATAAGCGTTAATCAGGATTTGCATCATGGTTTGTCTATTTGATGGAATCAAGGTAGTTCCGGTGCCTTTCCTCCTCTTCCGGGGCGGCAAAGCGGCGGCGGATGACCCGGGCCGGATTGCCGCCCACTACGGTCATGGGCGGCACGTCTCCGGTCACGACGGCGCCTGCCGCTACAATGGCCCCGTCTCCCACGCAAACGCCGCCCAGAATGACGGCTCCATGGCCAATCCACACGTCGCTGCCGATGACCGTCATGCCGTCCTCCCAGTTCCGGGGAGAATCCCATATGGCACAACCGGGCCTGTTAAAGGAATGGTCCCTTTTTCCGATGAATGAAACGCGGGCGGCGCATAACACGCTGTTTCCAAAGCGTATATCGCAGGAAACATGGCAGTGCGGCCCCAATTGCACCCTGTTCCCGAAAATGATCCGTTTGTGAGGGGAATTCAGATGCACATGCCTTCCTATCCTGGTCATTCCCTCCACGGTGACCCAGCGTTGAAGCAGGCGGAACCGTATGAAACTGCGCACTCCGTTAGCCAGGGAACGCAGGAACAGGATTGGCCGGGACCTGCCCGGGGCGGCATTGGCGGAAGCATTCATCGTACAATATGTTCCATAAGATGGTTGACGTATTCCCGGAATCCCGCAGGCATCAGGCATTCTTTCAGGCGCGGAGGGGACGGACTGCCGCCGCGGTCCAGGCAGGTTTTCCGGAGAAGAGAGGCCAGCCCCTTTTCATCTTCCGGATCAAACAATTCCCCGTTCCAGCCCCGGCGGACCAGGCAGGCGGAGCCGCAGCGCCCGGAAACCAGGCAGAAGCACCCGGCGGCCAGCGCATCATTGACAACCGCTCCAAACGGTTCCACCAGGCTGGGCAGGACAAAGACGTCGGCCAGATTGTACCAGGCCGCCAGGCGCTCGCCTTCCAGCCAGCCGGTAAAAATGGCGCTGACTTTCAGCCGGACGGCCAAATCCTGCAATTCCGGTCCCAGGCTTCCCGACCCCGCTATTACCAGAACGGCGTCCTCCGGAAGGGCCGCAGCCGCCCTGACCAGGCATTCCAGATTCTTCTCCGGGGCCAGGCGCCCCACATACAGGACCACCCGTTTTCCGTGCAGGCCGTATTCCCGCTGCATGGAATGGCTCATGGAAAGCGCTTCCCGGCATTGTGCCCGGAATGCCCGTTCATCCCTGACAATCGGAAAAAAGACGCCCTTCCCATAATGTTCCCGGTACCAGCGGCATGCCTCCATATCCGGGAGAATCACATCATCCATCACCGGCATCGCCGCCTTCCGCGCCAGCGCATGCATGTGGGACAATTCATTTCCGCGGATCATGTCCATGCTGTCATCGCAGATGCTGACGATTTTGAATTTCCAGCGGCAAACCGCGCGCAGCAGGCAGACCTCCAGAGCCAGAATGGAAAACTCCGGAACGATCACCAGATCGGGCCGTCCCTGCCGCAGAATGCGCGCAAGTCCGGAGGGAACGCGCCGCCCGGCCACGCGGACATGGTGCAGGTATTGGGGGCGGAACACGCAGCGGGCTTCCATTTCCCGCCTGTTGTAGTGGTGGTCCGGAGAATTTTCATATTCAAAAAACGCCTCCATCTCTCCAATCCGGGCCAGTGCATTGAAAAAATCAATGCGGTAAGGAGCCAGGTATTGATGAAAGACCATCAGTTTCCGTTTGTTGCCGTTCATGGTTCAGTGCCTTTTCCTGTAATATTGCCGCGCTTGCCTGAAGAACCCGGAGGCCGTCTCCCGGACGCCCGCACACCGGAGGGAAAACCGCAAGGGGTGTTGAACTGTGCCGCACAGCTCCAGCAGCTCTTCATTGGAATATTGGAAAAGGCGGCTTAAACAGCATTTGAGGAAGGGGATTCCGTGGCGGCGGGAACGGAAGGGAATGACGTGCACCCCCCGGCCGCCGCCCAGAAGTTCCCTTTGCCTGCGGTCAATGGGAGAAAACAGGGAGTGGAAATAATAAACGGGGGTCCCCGCATGCAGAAAGGGGGCCAGGCGGTAAAAAGGCGCCCGTTCCGGGTCGTTCCCGTACCGTACCAGCAGGGGATTGATTCTGGCGGCGTCTTCCATTTCTGTTTCCGGCGCAAGGTCAAAATAGCCGTTGAAGGAGAAAACGCGCTCCGCATGCAGCAGGGATCCGAAGAGAACGGCGGCATAGCCTCCCGAGGAACTGCCCACCATCGTTGCCCGGCAGCCTTTCGTCTCGTTTTCAAGCCACTTCAGCACCTTTTCCGGAGAGTTCAGGCGGCTGTTGATGCCGCCCAGGTACCATTGCTTGAAAACGTCGCGGATGAAGATGTGCCTGCCGCAGCCCGGAACCCTGGTTCCGAACCATTCAAACGTATTCCGCAGGGTGACCCGTTCATGGAACCGGGCGCGGTTGTTGGGAAAGTACAGGTCGTTGCTGCTGAAATAAACGGCGCACCGCGAATCATCCCCCTCCGGAGTGCGCTCCATGAGGTAATTGTCACGGGTCCTGTACGTCTCCAGCACCTCTTCGTCATCCGTCTGGAAAACCCAGTCTATTCCGTTGCTGTCCATAAGAAGGGAAGAAAAACTCTTACATGCATGCAGATCATGGCCTTGCACGCGGCCAGCAGGCCGTCGTGCCTGCGGACGTAGTGGAAGTAATACCTGGGCTGGGCATTCCCCAGCGGGGAATACAAATTGCGGAGCCTGCCTGCCAGGGGCACCTTCCGGTCCGTCCAGGCAACGGCCTTGTCATGCCGTTCGCAGGTTCCCAGGCAGGCGGGAGCCACCCGCAGCTTTATTCCGCGTTCGCGCGCCGTACGGGAATAATCGTAATCCCCCAGCGCGTGCAGGTAGAACCCGTCCAGAATGCCGATGCGCTCCACCACCCGCCGCGGCACCCACAGAATGTTCCCGTGGCATAATTCGCACTCCCTCAGGGTTCCATCCGGAATAACGGGCTTCCCGCCCGCCGTGCCTCCATAAGTCCAGTCATCCGTGCCGGGATGGCAGGTGGAGCCGCAGATGACGGCGGCGTGTTCCATCTGGCGGCAGGCTTCCAATAGATGGCTTACGGCAAACGGATGCAGCATGGTATCATCATTCAGCCACAGGTAGAAATCCGCATCCTTCTTCAGGGCGTCCTCCCATGCCGTCCTCATTCCCCGGTTCCAGAACAGGGTTCCGTCACCTCTGATGACGGATACGGAGGGATAAGCCTGCCGCACGGCGTCTCCGGTGCCGTCTGTGGAACCGTCATCCACCAAATGCACGGAGACGTCCAGCCCAGCTTCCGGCAGGGCGGAGAACAGGGCGGCAAGGGAGCGGAGCGTTTTTTCCCTGCGGTTGTGGCACGTCATCAGGACCGCAAGTTTTTTCCCGGAGGTATCGTCAGTTTTCATGGAATGCGTATGGACGGGAGAGGGTTGGAGGAACGGCGGCGGAAGATGCTTTCCACCCATTCATGAAGCTCGCCGTCCGTCATGGCCCGGAAACGGCTGGAATAGCACATGGCGATCATCATCCACAGGGAGATGTTCATGATATCCAGATTGAAGTTGGTATCCTCCAGCCATCCCCAGAGCCAGCGGAAGGCCACGAACACTCCCAGCAGCTTCATCCAGCGGTTGTTGGAACGGTAAATGGCCAGATAGGAGGCCTGCCAGTAAAATCCCGTGTAAAGGAAGAGCCCCGCCACCCCCGTCCAGGCGAAAATATTGAGGAGGACGGGTTCGCACCAGGCGCGGCGCTTCTGGTCACGGTAGGACTGGCGCTCATCCTGGGACATCTGGAAACTGGTTTCATACCCCTGCGCCGGGGTGCGCCCCAGCAAAATACAGCCGTCCTTCAGGGAGGAAGAAGCCACCTCTTCAAAGACGATGCTCCGGGAATCCGCCAGCAGGTCGTCCTCCACGGAATTTCCCGGCGCTCCGGCGTAGGAGCCGACGTCCAGGACATTGAAGACGCCGCCCAGCCCGAGGGCGAGAAAGAGGGAGGGAATTAAAAACAGGGCGTGCCGCATCATCCTGTAAAAGCAGTCCTTGAGCAAATCCCTGCCGCAATAGACGGCCAGCAGGGACAGAGCCACCAGCGCCTTTAGAATCTGGCTCCTGGCTCCCATGCTGACGCACACCATCAGGCATGCCATGACCAGCACCACCAGCTTCCATTTCCGGGGCAGCAGGGGCAGCCACGGCACCAGCATCAGCAGGGGATTCAGCAGGGAGGCGTAAAAGTCCGGATTGAGGGTGAACATGAACAGGAAAAAAACGGGGATGAACACCTTGAACCAGACGGACAGGACCTGCCGCGTCACCTCCGGCAGGCTGAACACGTAAACCAGCACGGGAATGAAAAGCGTGGGGGCATTCGTCACCAGAGCCCGCGCGGACCAGTAGCCGTCCACGGCGAAGACGCCCCGCAGGCAGCAAATGAATACCCACAGGAAATAAATGGAAAAGAGGGGATAAACGGGGGCGTCCTCCCTCCGGAAATACTTCCGCATGATGACGAAGGACACCGCCAGCAGGAGGACGGAGGAAAGGGAAATGGCCTGTTCCGTACAAATCGGGTGAAGGACGGCGGCGGACGAGTACATGGCCAGCATGATCATGGCCTTCACCAGGATGATGAAGGGGAGCACGACCCGGATGCTTGAAGGAAGGCGGGATTTCCCATCAAGGGGCGGGCTTTCATTCGCCTGACATGAAAGGGCCGTATTACGCATGCGCGCTCCTTTCCATCACCGGAGAAGTTTTCCCCTCCTCCGCACGGCGGATGCGGCGCGCCGGATTTCCCGCCCATACCTCATTGGAAGGGATGGAACGCGTTACCACGGAACGGGCTCCCACGACGGCGTTGTCCCCGATGGAAACGCCTTTCAAAATGAAGGTTCCGGCACCCAGGAAGACGTTGTTCCCAATCCTGACGGGAGCGGACCGGCGCAGAAGCCTGTCCTCCGCTCCCCGCCTGGCTTCCGGGTCCAACGCGTGGAAATCCGTATCCATGATGTGGACTCCGAATCCGGCCTTTACATCGTCTCCGATCGTCACCGACCGCGTGCAGATAATCACGGTATTGCTGATGCCCACCCGGCTGCCGATGCGCAGCACGCCGTCCCGGTCCACGGAAATCAGGCAGCGCTGGGAGGAACGGGAGACGCCGTGAGGGCCGTTCCGCATGGTAAATTCCCTTCCTATGCGGCACGGAACGGAACGGCGGCGGTTTCCCCTGGATATCCTGACGTCCGGAACTCCGAAAGAACAGAGGCCGGGGCCGTAAACCGCATTGCCGGCATACAGGAGCCACCTGGCATACCAATTGTGAAGGGGATGCAGGCAGACGGCCCAGCAGCGGAGCACGGCTTTCCTGGCAAGGTAAATCAATTGCTGCATGCGGCCCCCTTCCCCCCCTTTTCTTCATGTTCCTCCGTGCCGTTCCCTGCGTCTCCGGCAATGCTCCCGTAGATGCGTTTCAGTTGTTCCGCATTCGCGGAACGGTCATGGCTCGCCAGGGAGGCCTGCCTTCCGCGGAAGGAAATACGCCTGCACAGATCCATGTCCCCGAACAGGCGGCACACCAGCATGGCCAGCATTTCCGTCTCTTCAAACCGGTACAGGAAACCCGTTTCCCCGTCGGACACGGAATCCATCATCCCCCCGGCATAAGCCGCGATGCAGGGAGTGCCCACCATCTGGGCTTCCCCCAGTGAATTGGACTCATTTTCAATCATGGAGGGGCAAACGAATACATGCGCCTTCCGGAATTGGCTGCACATCTGCTCCGCGTCCAGGCGTCCCAGCCAGCGGAAGCGGTCCCGGACTCCAAGCCGTTCCATCAGGTTTCCCAAATAACGGGCGTAGCCGTTCCTGCGCCACGCAGGGACTGACAGGATGTCCGGTCCGACCACCTTCACCCTGGCGTCAGGATAATGCCGCAGGACCAGGGGAAGAGCCTCCACCACCTTGTGGAATCCTTTCAGGGGGTAGTGGGACTGGCTGAGAAAAATCGTATGCTTTTCGCACGCTCCGGCATCCCATTCATGACGGTAAAAGGGTTCCCTGAGCGTGGGCTGGAGAACATGGTACCGCGCCGCGGGGTTCATGGCCCATGCGTGGGAACGGTCCCAGGCGGTACATCCGATTACATGGCGCACCTTGCCGAACAGCTCCCGTTCGTATTTTCCGCGCGCCTTGATCTTCCGCTGCTGGGCAAAAAGCGTGTCGCGGCGCAGCAGATCGCGGAAGGTAACGGATTTCACGAGTTCCCGGGCAGGAATGCCGCCCATATAGAACCCGGCGCAGACGGAAGACAACCCCTGGATGGAAACGGCCGTGCGTTCCGCCCCGCAGGCCTGCACCCAGGCCAGGGAGTGCGGGTATTCGGAACCGCGGATATGGACCACGTCCGGGCTGAATATATCCCTGATTTCCCGGAAACAGGGTTCCAGTTCCTTCCTGTAAACCCCCATGTCCGCAGGGGCGGGAACCAGGTAATAGGTCATGGCCTCCCCGTCCAGGCGGCGCAGGGTGCGCCCCGGGTAAAACATGACGGCGGCCAGCTTTAAATCCGGGGCGGCTTTCATCAGCTCCTGCGCTCCCGCGTACATCCAGCCTCCCAGAACCGGCTCCGGAAGCCCAAGCATCCGGCACGGTTCGGGAAACAGGATATTGGACAGCCAGAGCACGTTCATCCCTTTTTCCGGAGCGTTCATGTTTTTCACCAGTAGCACCCCCCCTCTACACGGCTGGCGTGGCCTACCGTCTCCTCTCTTCCCGGCCTCGCCCACGCGTCATTGAAAAGCCGGGAATAATCATGTTTGGGAGCGCCGGGATCGGCCCCGTAGGCCGGGTCTTCCCAGCGCCTGCCCCGCAGGCCGAACAGCAGTTGGAGAGCCCCGCCGAGATGCACGGCCTGCCTGCCCCGCCTCTTGGCATGGGCCGCCAGATGAAAGCCGTAAGCCCCGCACCCGATGAGGCAGACGTCGTAATCCCGGCGGTCCATCTCCCCCTCCATCCATGCCAGGGCTTCAAACCAGTCGGCAAAACGGTCCGGCCCCGCGCCCAGGCTCTGGACGGCGGCCAGCGTCTCCAGGGAAAAGGAAGGAAGAACCTCCGGGTTTTCAAAAATCCTTTCCCGGTTCCGTTCGTATTGGCGCGTTATGCTTTCCGCGAAAGGATGGACCACCAGCACCTTCCTTCCCTCCAGGGCCCTGCTCCATGGCCGGGAAGACCAGTAAGGCTCCAGATTCAGCAGGCGCACGCGGGGAACGTCCCGGATCATGGGCATCACCTCCCGTTCGTACGGAAGCCAGCTTCCCAGAATATCCAGTTCCATCATGTCACGCAGCATCAGCTCGCAGAAACGGGCCAGATACTCCGGCGCGGCCGGGAAAAAGCCGGACCACTCCCTCATCTGCCTCATGATGTTTTTATTCCACCACCACTGGTCCCTCCGGCCCGTGATGTAGTCCAGCGGATTCCTGCCCGCCTTCCCAATTTCCAGATAATTATGCAGGCAGGACATTTCCGTGCAGCCAAACCGTCCCACCATGGCGGGACGGCCGGAGCGGAGAAGGTCCTCAATCATCGCGGAAGCCGCGTCCGCATCCAGTTCACAGGAAGGGGGGCTCAGTTCCTCCCTGCCGGAACAGCGGTCAAACATGCGGCGCAGCAAATGCAAACCGTGGTGCATCAGTGAAATCATGGCATGGACAAGTTTAATTACCTCCGCAGTCATTCTCCTCCCGAAGGAAGCGGCGCTTCATGGACCGGAGCTCCAGCCGGCTGCGCCACGTCTTCCAGTTCCTGGCGGCATTCCTGATTCTTGCGGAGCAAGGGGGCTTTTCCTCCGGATCAAAAAAACCCCTCCTGGAAAAATCCATGGAGATGCCGTGCCGTTCAAACAGCTCCGCCACCGGCCCGTACCATTTGCCGTGGATGATGCCCGTGAAAATGTAGGGAATGATCTGGTACGCTTCCTGGGAAAACAGGGAGGGGTCCACCGTTAAAAACTCCATGCGGGAATACTTAGCCCTCCGGCTGCCGAAGCATTCGAACTTCCAGGCGGATTCTTCCTTCCTCAACAGGGAAAGCAGCGCCTCCCTGCGCCACAGGGAGCCCTGGCAGCACGCGTACCAGGGATAATCCGGGTCACTGGTGAAAAGGCCTTCATACCGCGAAGGCTCGCGGGCCGGGATTCCCTCCGGCGTCAACTGGATGCAGGGAATTTCCGGATGGGCGCGCATCTGCGCCGCGTATCTTTCCACCGCCCCGCCGTCCACCGGCGCCGTCAGGAAGTAATCCTCCTGCATGTAAAGCACCGTGTCCGTTTCCATGGCCTCCAGGGCCCATTTCAGGCATTCGCTCCACGTGGCCCTCCTGCGCCCCGGAATGATCCGGCCTGCGCAGCTCCTCAGGGAAACGACGTTTTTTTCCGGACCGGAATAGGTCTTGTACTCCGTATTCAGGTACACGCGGGCGGGGCAATCGGGCCAATAGAGGGACCAAAGCCTGAAAAAAGGCTCCCAGCAGTCTTCAAAGGAATCACAGGTATTGACGAGAATGGAATAGGTTTTCATGGAATTATTTGGAAAACTGAATTTTCCTCCAGGCGCTTTTCAGGAAAAAAACAAGGGTGCCGCGCTCCCTGCCGTCCAGAGAAAAAAACCAGAGGAAAAGGAGGAAGACGACCAGGAGCGAGCAGGTGCGGAACAATACCGGAACGGGAGAAAGCGACGCATCAATCCGGCACAGGAGGATGCCCGCGGCAAACGTAGCCGCGCTGGGAACAAGGCACGGCGCCAGCACCTGGAAAGAAAAATCCCGCAGGCTGAGGCCAAGGCGCCGCACGCAGATGGAAAGGGCCAGCAGCCCCCCCGGCAGGGTTACGAAAAGAATGGCGGCCACATACATCATGCAGGGAGGCCATCCCATGCGGTAGAATCCCCAGGTAGCGCCCAGGAAAAGAATTCCGGACCCCGTTTTCACCAGCGTGTACAGGCGGATGTTCCCCTCCGCGTAAATGGCGGACCCCAGGCTGAGGAAAAGCTGTTCCAGCAAGGTTCTGGCAAGCTGGAGCCTGCAGAACAGGACCGCCCAGGCAGGGACGGAATGAAGCCAGAGGCCCAGGAGCCCCGGAGCCTCCAGAATCAGCGGAATGGCGAAAACCGCCATGAGCAGGTAGGCGAATTTGCAGCCGGACAGGGAGGCCCGCAGCATGAGGCCGCGGTTGCCCGCCCCCTCGCTTTTTGAAATGACCGGATTCAGGGCCTTCAGCATGGTCCCGGAAAAAGCCATGGTTTGCCCGTTGATCTGCTGGGCGACGGCCTGCGCCGCATTGAGGGCGACGCCGAAAAAGTGGTTCAGGACGATGCCGACGCCGTATTCCGACAGCATGCTGCTGGCGGAAACCGTGAAATTCCAGCCCGCAAAGCTTCCCATTTCCCGGAAAACGCCGCGTTTCCAGTAACGCCGCGGCGCAATCACGCACTCCGCATAATTCCTGCGGCAATAAACAAGCATGGCCGTCATGGCAAGGATGGAAATCCCGGCCATCAACACCCCGTACAGAACCAGCTTGTCCGCCAGCACATGAACGACAAGCAGGGCCGCCCCCAGCTTCAGGAAAGATTCCAGAACGCCTATGACGGCGAAATACAGCATATTTTCATGGGCGTTCAGCACGGCTTCACAGGGAACGCCCAGAATGCCGAACACGGTGCTGGCGATCATGGCCCAGTAAACGCACCTGGCGGCAAAAACCCGGTCCTCCGGAATATTGAGAACATGCCCGAACAGGATGGGGGCCGCAGCATACAGCAGGATTCCGACCATCACGGCAATGGCAAGATGGAGCACCACGCTGATATTAAACACGATTTTCTGTTTCTCCGGGTCCCCTTCCCCCTCCGCGTAGCTCATGAAGCGCTGGGTAGCCGCCGCCATGCTGGCGTTGAGAAAAGCCAGCATGGCAATCACGCCCGCCACCATGTTGAAAATGCCGAAGTCGTCCACTCCCAGGGCATTCAGGACCAGGCGCGTCGCGTACAGGGAAATGAACATGGTGACGCCCATTTTCATATACAGGAATCCTGTGTTCCTTATCACTCTGGAGACGGTGTTCATGAAACGGTGGAAGAAGAAAATCCCGGGAAAAAGGCTATGGGGCTAATGCTGAAGAAAAGGGGGCGGTTAACGGCGCTATCTGTCAGTTTCGGAATACTCGTCGTAGTAATGAAAACGGGAATTTTTGAAATTCTCCGCATTGAGGATAACAGCTCCGGAACGGAATTCGCCCTTGTCCGCAAGCCCCTGGATGACGGGGACATACTGCTTCTCGATCATGCCGCATCTGATGACATACAGGACCAGGTCCGCATGGCGCGCCATGAGGGAGGCGTCCGCCACAGCCTCATACGGGCAGCCGTCCAGAATGATGCGGTCATACCGGGCGCGCCAGTACCGGAGCAGCTCTTCCAAACGGCCCTGGGTCAGCAAGGCGACGGGATTGGGGGGAACGGGGCCTGCCGTCACCAGGTCAAATCCCGGAAATCTTTTGCCGGATTGCAGGACGGAATCCGGAGAAACCTGCGGATTCATCAGCAGGTGGACAAGGCCCCTGGCATTCTTCCCTCCGTAAAAGGCGGAAAGGCTGGCCTTGCGGAGGTCTCCATCAATGAGAAGGACTTTTTTCCCGGTCTGGGCATACGCGGCGGCCAGGTTCAGGGCCGTAAACGTCTTCCCCTCCCCCGCTCTTGTGGACGTCAGGAACAGGATGCGGGGCGCTTCCTCCGGATTGGGCAGCAGCATAAGTTCCGCATTATTGCGGAGGATGTGAAAGCACTCTTCCATGAAGGAACGGCCATTCGTGACGACCATGGGCAGCTTCTTCCGCTCCTTTCCGGAAAGCAGGGGCAGCTCCCCTGCCAGCGGCAGGTCCGTCAGGCCGGCAAGGTCCTTCTTGTCCCGCACCTTCGTATTCAGGGCGTTCCCGGCCAGCAGGGCCAAAAGGCTTGCAAAAGCGCCTCCGGCCATGCCGCCCATCGTCATCAGGGGCAGTCTGGGCGCTACGGGAGCATTGGAGCCGAACGCAGGTTCCAGAATGCGGGCGCTTGGTTCCGTCGTAGCCAGGGCCAGGGCGTTTTCCTCCCTCTTTTTCAGCAGCATCAGGTAAAGCTCCTCCATGACCTTCTGCTCCCGGAGAAGAGGGACCAGGCCTTCATCCTTGGAGGCCATGTCCGACAAAAGCCGGTTGAGTTCATTCCGCTCCTTTTCCAGTTCACCCATCCTCACTTCCAGCGCGTTGCAGTAATTGGCGATGGAACGGCCAATGGATTCGCGCATCTCCTTCATATTCTCCGCGAGGGAGGAAACCATGGGATTCTGCCTTCCCGCGCTGGCGAACAACTTTTTATGCTGGAGGAAATTGTCATTGAAAAGTTCGATCTGCTTGGCAATTCCCGCATCCTGAATGCCTATATTGGCGGGGATCATGTCCTGCTGGCGGCTCCGGTCCGCCAGCAGCCTGGCGAGCACCTTCACCTGGATCAACTCCGTCCTGGTGGAGAAAAGTTCCGTCCCTATTTCCTGCACCCTGTTGAACGTGGCATCCAGCGTCGTATCCATATCCTTGACGATCCGGCTGTTGCGCTTGTAGTCAATCACCTGCTTGTCTACGCCGCCGAGCTGGCCGCCAAGCTTGCCAATGCGCTTGACGATGAACTCCTCCGCCCGCGAGGCGGCCATTTGCTTCTCCCGCCTGGAATGGTCATTGTAAACCTCAATAAGATAATTCAGGGCGTCTTCCGCCTTTTGCGGATGGGAAAGCCTCAACGTCAGCTCCAGCAGGCTGCTTTCCTTGGAATCGGGCCGCGTTACGCTCAGCCGGCCCAGCATTCCGTCAGTGGCCTCCTTCACGGAAACGCGCTCCACGAAAATGGTCCTTCCCATGCTGCCTGAAGAAAAATAAGAAGTAGGGCATACATTCACCGTGGCGAAGGGAAGCTTCAGCGGAACGCCGAACTTTCCGTGCAGAACGTTTTCCCCGCTCTCCTTCGCCCGGTAAGACAGGGAAAATTCCCGGCCATTCAGCGGAGTAACCGCCAGGGAACAAGGCTGAAACGCCACCTCCTCACTGAACTCCGCCTTCAGGGGAGTCGTATGGTAAAGATCCACTTCCCGGATATTCCGCTTTTCCCAGTAGGAGACGTCGAGCCCCAGCCCCTTCACCACACGGCCCATCACCTCCGAGGACTTGACCACATAGCTCTCGTTCGCCAGGTTGGCCTCCCCCGGCTTGAACCCCAGATCGGAAAGAATGATTTCCGAGACCTGGGCATTCTTCTGCTTGTCATCCCTCAGCATGATGCGGGCGGTCTTCTGGTACAGATACCCCTGCCGGGCGCAGATGAAATAAGCCAGCCCCCCGCCCAGCAGGGCGCACGCCAGAATCCAGGGCCAGTACCTCCTGGCCGTGGAAAAAATGAACCGGAAGGAAAAAATATCGTTGTCCTCAGGCTGTATCACTGAAACGGGCATGGAAGGAAAACAGGATGAAGCGTCTTACAGGCTGATGGCGATGACGGCGATAAGCAGGGACAGGCCCGAAAGGCCCCAGGCGTAGTACTGGGCGCTTTCGCTCCTCATGTTGATCTTGCGGTCTGACGGAGTGACATAAATAATATCATTCTGCCGGATATAGTAATAAGGAGAGGAGAAAATGGACTTGCTGCGCAGGTCCAGCTTGACGATCTTCCGGTCACGCTCCATTTCCCGGATCAGCACGATGTCCCGGTTGCCGTCGATATTCAAATCTCCCGCCCGGCTGATGGCGTCAAAAATGGTGACGCGCTGGCCGTCCACCTGGTAGGAGCCGGGATTATTCACCTCCCCCAGAACGGAAAATTTGAAGTTCATGATCTGGACGTTGACGGAGGCGTCCTTGATGTAATCACTGTTGCGGAGCTTTGCGGAAATGTCGTGGGCAAGCTGGGAACACGTCTTCCGGGCGGCCTTCATCTTCCCGATGACCGGCAGGACAATATATCCCTCGTCGTCCACCAGGTACCCTTTGGGCCGCGAATTGCTGGCGTTGTTGGAGATGGAATTGCCCATTTCCGCCATGATGAAGGGGGTAGTCAGTTCCGGCTGCTTGCTGCTGACGGAAATATAAAGCTGATCGTCTTTTTGAATAGTCGTCTGGTATTTGGTGACTATATCCTGTCGGGTCTCACCCGTAATGTCCTGGATATAGAGAACCTCTTTCGGATTGACGCAGGAGGCCAGCAGCAGGGTGCAGACAGCCAGGGAGGCCAGCCGGAAAATTCCGGGAGAAAAAAGAGAGGGGCGGTTCATCATCATTAAGGTATAAGGTTATGGTTTTAAATGGATAAATAATCAGGATTCTTCCTGCTTGGACGGAAAAGGCACAGGCACGGAAAGATCGTTCCTGATGAGCATGCTGCCCGAGATATTCCTGAAAGCGTCCTCGCACTGCCGGACGTCCTTATGGGCCAGCAACCGGACAACGGTTTGGAAAACGATCCTGGCGTCCATGAACAGGGACACATTCCGGGCGTAAACGATGTCGTAGCACAACCGCCTGTAGAACGGGATTCCGTTCCTTCCGTATACCTGGGCCATGCCGGTCAATCCGGGCCGGACGGAACAGCGCGCCATGCGGCAGCGGCCGGGAAAAACATCCAGCTGCTCCGGAATCCATGGCCGGGGGCCTACAATGGACATGTCTCCCTTGATAATGTTGACCAGCTGAGGCAGTTCATCCAGGGAATAGCGGCGTAAAAAAGTTCCCAGCGGAAAAGACCTCAAGTCATCCGGAAGCAGGAGCCCCTCCGAATCACGGGCATCCGTCAAGGTCTTGAATTTAAAAACCCTGAACAATTTCCCGCAGTACCCCACACGCGTCTGGAAAAAAAACGGAGACTTCCGCGTATGAACCAGGAGTATTATGGATATAACGGCCAGAAGAGGCGATACGATTATCAATGTCCATAAGGATATGGCAATATCCAATACGCGTTTTCCAAAAAACTTATACATGGCTCCGCACGCAAACTACCGGATTTCAAATCCGGCATCTGACTTTCCGGAGAAAAACGCTCATCATCAATGATGATAAATAACTTGCATGATTCTAAAATTTCCTTTCACGCCGCCTTGCGGAAGCGCTGCCATTTATATATTCAACCACAAGTATCTGATCCGCATGAAAAAATATTAATTCGTCATTGACGGCGGATTTGAAATCCGCACTTTTCATGAACGCAACAACAACAAAATGGAAAGGCGAAAAACGCCGCCATTCCTGAAAAATGAAACCGCTTTCCATGCTCACAGGAACAACCAGAATATTCCGGGTTCAAAATGCCGCAATTGAAGAGGACCGCAATGGAAAAACAGGAAAATTAAGGAAAAAGAAACCTGAATTTCCGAGGGCTGGAAAATTCTTTCGGAAAAGGACGGCATTCCGAAGAAATGCGCCTGGGGCATGCGCCAAAAAGCGCACATCTTCACGGACAATGAATTGCCGGCAACAGGCATCAAGACAAAAAACCGGTTCCTATGATGCCATAGGCCGGATGGCATTCCCTGCCGGAGTTGAACCGAGCCTTTGCCGTTGGAGAGACGGCCTTCCTGACCGCTAGAAGAAGGGAACGTTACAGCCGGAATAAAACAGCCCGCTTTTTGCAAGCCGCTGGAACTGGCATAGCACTTTCCCGGAAAGAGTCAATGATTTTGCCGTATATGTTCCCTTTTTTAATCAAACACGGGATTCCAGCAGGGATCGTCCGCCGCATCAAAGCACAGCAGCGCCTGTTCCGGCGTGTTCTTTTCCAAAGCCATGGGAGGCAGTTCATCCCGTCCGAACCAGCGGCTTTCAGACGTTTCCAGATTGGGCTGGAAGGAGCCGCCCTTTTCTTCACATAATACAAAGACCTTGCAAACCCCGTACGCATAGGGGGGAGGGTTGTGCCTGTTCCTGTCATGCAGGGCAATCAGGCGCACGGCCTCCACACGCAGGCCCGACTCTTCCAGAACCTCCTTGACCGTGTTGCCGCGCACGGACTGGTTCACATCCACCCAGCCGCCCGGCATGGACCACAAGCCGGAACCTTTTTCCTTCACCAGCAAAATTTTACCTTCCCGGAAGATGGCCGCGCGGGTATCCATTTTCGGCGTTTGAAATCCGGTCTCACTGCAAAACAGCCCCCGGACCGTATCCATATCCAGCCCGGATTTGGCGCTCATGATCTCCGCGGCGATTTCCCTCAACCGCTGGAAACGCTCCAGATCATAGGGGTCTTTCGCATACGTTATCCCCGCCTGGGCCATAAACTGAAGTTCCACCGCCCATTCCAGCCATTGCGGAGGCAGCGCATTACGGACCGTTTCACCAGCGTCATCCATGCGTCCACGTTACCACAAGGAGCTATCCCGGCGAACCTTATTTTCCATCCGGCCGCCTTCCGTGGCGGATTGTTCACTCAGGCCTTCTGGACCATTCCCCATCCCCATGGCAGATTTCCCCGCGTAACCGGCACGATTGATTCATCCAGTCTTAATTGGACCAAGGTACGGGCACTCCCCAGGTTTGCCGTTCCGCATGAAAAAAGACGCCTCATGACGCTCCAGGCCGCATGAGGCGTTGATCATTTTTCCCCTTTTACTTCCGGCAGCGCCACGGGTTCCCCGAGGAACCGGGGTTCACGCCCCCACAGCCACAAGTCCAGCATCATCCATACGCGCGCCGCGCGCTCCCTGAACCAGCTTCTAATGCGTGAACTGCGGTTGGGAACATCCGGGGCGCTGACGGCCCACGCTTCCATTCCCTCATGTGCGGCGATCGCCAGGGCGCATTCATTGTGAAATTCCTGGGAAACGACGATCATGGTTGAAACGCCAAAGACCTCCTTCATCCTCACGACGGAATCCAGCGTCCGCAGCCCCGCAAAGTCACACACAATCCGGTCCTCCGGAACGCCGCGCTCCACCAGGGCCTGCTTCATCCATTCCGGTTCATTGTAGGCGTGGGAGCTATTGTCCCCGGAAACGACAAAAACCGTCGCCTTCCCGGCCCTCCAAAGTTCCGCCGCCGTATCCATTCTATTATAGAAATACCCGTTGGGGCCTCCCATGAACGCAGGGGAGCACCCCAGCACCAGGGCAGGCGCGCGAACGGGAACATCCGCGGAATGCTCAAAAACCCTGCCTCCGGAAGCGGAAGCTATGTACCACTCCGCTCCCGCCGACAACAAGGCCAGCGCCAGAAAGGCGCCTCCCGCCGCTTTCAAAATGAAAACGGCTATCCTGCCCTTCCTGTTCCAGCCACGGTCCAAATGCTTTCCCATCCAATAAACGGCTCCTGCCAGCATAGACGCTCTATTTCACTTTAAGCTTTGAATGTAAATAGTTCTTAACCGCAGGATCCACCGTTTTGATATCCAGCACCGTATCACCCCATTTATTTTTTGCCTTAATGTCCGCTCCGTGATCCACCAGAAATCCCGCCACGTCCAGATAACCGCCCTCCGCGGCATAGATCAGAGCGGTTTTTCCATGCCTGGTCTTTCCCTTTACCTTGGCTCCCTTTTTGACGAGGTACTTGACCATATCCAGGCATCCCCGCTCGGAAGCCTTCATCAAAATGGAGTGGCCTTCCTTGTCCGTGCCATTCAAATCCGCTCCTTTAGCCACCAGCATTTCCATTCCCTCCATATTCCGGCCATCAGCGGCATACGCCAGCACATTCCGGCCTCCCTTGTCCCTGGCTTTCACGCTGGCTTTCCTGTCAATCAAGTAGGCAAGAATGTCATTGCGCCTGCACGTTGCGGCTCTCATCAGGGCGGTCGTGCCGAATTCCCGGTCCTTTTCATTGGCGTCATATTTGCATTCTTCCATCAAATACTTGACAATGTCCATATTGCCCCCTTCCACGGCTCTCATGAAAATGGAAATGCCGTACTGGTCCACAGCCTTGGGGTTGGCGCCTTTGGACAGCAGGTAATCAAAAATCTCCTTATCTCCCACATACGCCGCCCAGGCGAGTGGAGACCAGGTCATCGCGTCCCTGCCATTCACGTCGCTTCCCTTTTTCAAGCCTTCCAGCTGCAACCCGAGATTCACCCAGTTCTTCAGCCTGTTTTTTGACTTTAAGGGGTCGAGGGCCGCCTTCACTTCCTTTACCTTCTTTAAAGCGGCATCGTAAGAGTCAATTCCAGCGGCAGCGGCGTGAGAAAAGGAAGCCGCACACAGGCAGGCGCCCACCGCCCAAACGGGGAGTTTGTTCAAATTCATGGTCATCATAGGGTGTGGGGATGGGTACCGGAAACCCGGCAGGGAGACCCCCGGAATGGGTGCCAATATAAAATGGAAAAACCTTTTGGTCAATAAGAGAAGGAATGGGCCAACACCGGACCTCTAACAAAAAATGGCTCCTACCCAAAATTCCATGTGCCCGGCTGTCCGGGACCCCGGACAGCGTCACTGCGCAATCCTGCAAGGGACGCTTGAACATAAATGCCCCGGGGCCTTTCACGGAAAACCAGATGATTTCATCGCAAAACAGGGAGAATACCCCACCCGACAGTACTGGGGGAGGCTCCTTTCAACACATTCTTCAGGTAACTATTGTTGACCGGAGATACAAGTAAAAGCGGTAATTTCCGTATGCTTGAAGACGGAAAAGGCCCGCCAGAAGCGAGCCTTTTATCTACATAATTTATTGTTATTCAGCGAAGTACCCCCGACCGGACTCGAACCGGTACGTCCTTGCGGACAACAGATTTTAAGTCTGCAGCGTCTACCATTCCGCCACGAGGGCATTGACCGGACGGCACTCTACAGGAATGCCGCGGGGATTCAAGCACGAATCCCCTTCCGGTTTTTAAATCCCTACCCGCAGACTTCCACAACCATGCTTATTTCCACCGCCACGTTGAGCGGCAGGGCGGACACGCCCACGGCCGTGCGGCTGTGGCGGCCGATTTCGCCAAAGGCTTCCACCAGCAGGTCGGACGCGCCGTTCAGCACCTTGGGATGGTCGTAGAAATCCGGGCCGGCATTCACAAATCCGTTCACGGCCACAATGCGGGAAACCTTTTCCAGGGAACCCACGGCCTGCACGATGACGGCCAGGCGGTTCAGAATGGCGGCTCGCGCGGCGGCCTGCCCTTCTTCCACCGTCAAGTCCTGCCCTACCTTGCCGAAGTATTTGTCCTCCCCGTTCACGGAGATGCCGCCGGAGAGGTGAAGCAGGTTGCCCGTACGCACGCATTGCACGTAGGAACCTACGGGCGCGGGCGCATCGTAAATGGCGTAACCAAGATCGGAAAGGCGTTGACGTATTTTATCCATAATAGAGAATTTGACAAAGGTTGGATTGGAAGAATGCACCGGAAATATTTGCGTTTCCAGATGCATTTCATGACATTTTGAACAATTTTCGGCCTGTTTGCACGTAAAATGATTGCCATCTACCTCATTTAGTTGCTATTGAAACAACCCGTACATGATGACCGAAGAAACTCCTTCCACAGACCCCAAGCAGCAAATTCCGGACCTTTCCGGCTTGGCCGACTTCCAATTCGGTCCGGCCTGGGCGAGACCGGGAGCCCGTCAGGAACGTTCCGCGTCCTATCCGGAACGCAGGTCCGGCGACAGGCAGGGAGGCGACCGCCGTCCGCGGCGCGACAGCCGCGAAGGACGCCAGCCCCGGGGGGAACGCCGTTTTGACGGTCAGAATGGTGAAAGAAGATTCAACCGGGAAGACCGCACCCGCGGTTCCTTCCGCCCGCGCCGCGACGGAGACCGCCGCGAACAGGCGCCCCGCCC
>OGYM01000079.1_pt1 | contig 59241 bp, 59 predicted proteins | sample 1576491 | NCBI WGS metagenome assembly OGYM01 (sample SAMEA3541515, study PRJEB24748) | human gut metagenome | biome: human gut; feature: human-associated habitat; material: faeces | place: China | collected 2012 | reverse complement strand
TCTTTAAATTTTCGAAATATCCTTTTGCATAAAATGAATTAAAGTACATAATTAATGAGAATATAGTCATTGCTAATCCTAAATAATAAATATATGTATCAAATCTATATGGTATATTAAAGTATGCAATTATAAAAGAAGAAACAATTGCAATGTAAAATAAAACAGTTGTAAGTTTTCCATACCATTTACTAGATACAACTAAATCTTTACCATAAAGGAAAGAGGCTCCTGCTATCATCATAAATTCTTTTATAAAAATTATGAACAATATCCATATAGGAATAATTGGTTCACCAGAAGATGTTGTTTTTAAAGATAAAGTTATTAAAATTGATAATTGAGTTGCTTTATCTGCTAATGGGTCTATTAGTTTTCCAAAGTCTGTTATAAAATTAAACTTTCTTGCTATAAAACCATCTAATACATCAGTTAAACCTGATATAGTAAGAAGTATGAAAGCTATTAAATATTTGTTACACACAAGTGAAACTATAATAAATGGTATTAAAACAAACCTTGATAAAGTGAGTATATTTGGTATATTTTTCTTCATAATAACCTCCGTTTTCTATTATATTATTCTACTACAAAAGATAATTCGTTATTTATACAATCTATATTAACTGTTTGACCATTTTTTAAATCTGATTTTAAAATTAAGTCTGATAATTCGTCTTCAACATATCTTTGTATAGCTCTTCTTAAAGGACGGGCACCATATTTTAAATCCGTGCCTTTTTCTAGTAAGAAATTCTTAGCTGAATCAGATATGTTCATTATAATATCCTTATCTTGTAATGCTTTATTTGTATTTTGTAACATTAAATCAACAATTTGAAGTAATTCTGTTTTAGTTAATGCTTTAAATGAAACAATTTCGTCAATTCTATTTAAAAATTCTGGTCTAAATGTTTCTTTTAAACTATCTAAAACTTTATTGTTTATTGCAGTTTCATTATTATTAAATCCTATTGAATTAGTATTTAAATTTGAACCAACATTTGAAGTCATAATGATAATTGTATTTTCAAAGCTTACAGTGTTTCCTTGGCTATCAGTTAATCTTCCATCATCTAGAACTTGTAATAATAAATTGAATACATCTGGATGAGCTTTTTCTATTTCATCAAATAAAACTATTGAATAAGGTTTTCTTTTTACCTTTTCGGTTAATTGACCAGCATCATCGTATCCAACATATCCAGGAGGTGATCCAATAAGTTTAGCTGTTGAATGACTTTCCATATATTCAGACATGTCTACACGAATTATTGAATTTTCGTCACCAAACATTTCATAAGCAAGTGATTTTGCAAGTTCTGTTTTACCAACACCAGTTGGTCCAACAAATATGAAAGAGGGTGGACGTTTAGTAGTTTTTAATCCAGCTCTATTACGTCTAATAGCTCTAGAAACAGATTTTACTGCTTCATCTTGACCAATAACTCTTTTATGAAGATTTTGCTCTAAATTTAATAATTTTTGTGTTTCTTCTTCAGTTATTTTCTTTACAGGAATTTTTGTCCAACGTTCAATTACATTTGCAATATCTTGCGTTGTTAAAGAAACAACTTTCATACTTTTATTTAAAGCATCAATTTGCTCTTGAAGTTTGCATTCACGCATTTTTAATTCAGCTGCTTTTTGATAATCTTCTGTAGAGTCAGCTTGAGCAGCCTCAGCCTTTTCAGCTTGAACATCTTGAAGTTCATTTTTTAGTACTTCCAATTTATATAAATCTTTATTGTTTAAATTTATTTCAGAGCAAGCTTCATCTAATACATCAATAGCTTTATCTGGTAAAAATCTATCATGTATATATTTTTCAGACATGATAACAGCCTGTTTTATAACATCTGTAGATATTTTTACTTTGTGGAAGTCTTCATAATATTTTTTTATACCATCAAGTATATTTACAGAGTCTGTAACAGATGGCTCTTCAACTAAAACTTGTTGAAATCTTCTTTCTAAAGCACTATCTTTTTCTATATATTTTCTATATTCTTTTAAAGTTGTAGTTCCAATTAATTGAATTTCCCCATTAGAAAGAGATGGTTTTAAAATATCTGCTGCATTCATAGAGCGTTCTGCATCACCAGCACCAATAATATTGTGAATTTCATCAATTACTAAAATAATATTTCCGCAGTTTTTACATTCATCAATTATAGATTTCATTCTTGATTCAAATTGACCTCTAAATTGAGTACCAGCAATAACTGCTGTCATATCTAATAAATATACTTCTTTATTTAATAATTTGGCAGGAACATTACCATTGGCGATTTTTATAGCTAATCCTTGGGCAATTGCAGTTTTTCCAACACCTGGTTCACCAACAAGGCAAGGGTTATTTTTTGTACGTCTATTTAAAATTTGTATAACTCTTTCAAGCTCTTTATCTCTACCGATAACCATATCTAATTGATTATTTTTGGCTTTTAAAGTTAAGTTTGTTCCAAAATTATCTAAAGCTTTATGTTTTTTATTTTGTCTTTTTTCTGTTTTTACTTTTTTATTCGAATTACTTGCTGATTGTTCTGTATCATGTGAGTTACCAAATAATCCAGAAAATATTGAGCCTAAACTATTAGAATTATCACTATTTTCAGAGTCTTCAAAGTTTAGGTCAGGATTTTCAGACATGTCATTAAACATACTTTCAAATTGCATAGACATATTTTCTAAATCACTATCAGATAAGTTAGCTTGTTTGGCTAAAGCATCTAAAGGATTTATGCCTTGTTTTTTAGCACATTCGTAACATAGTCCTTCCATTTGACTGGCGTCATTTGATTTATTTATAAATATTACAGCCGCATTCTTTTTACAAACTGAACATAACATAATTATTAAATCTCCTATCTATGTATAAATATCTATTATAATACATTAAAAATATTTTGTAGTCAAGGGGAAAAATTGGGATTGTATATAAAGAAATGCTTGAAAAAAATTCCGTGTTAGTATAATATATAGAAAAAGTTTTAAGGTAGGTAAAAATAAAATGGTAGACGTTAATAATGCAAAAAGAGTTTTTAAAGAATATGTATCAAATTATAATTTACAAGATGGGAAAATTGCTTTAAAAGTTGCACATATTTTGAGAGTATCAGAGCTAAGCAAAAAAATTGCAACATCACTAAATTTATCAGAAGAAGATATAAAATTAGCTGAACTAATAGGTTTATTACATGATATAGGCAGATTTGAACAAGTAAGAAAATACAATACTTTTATAGATAAAATAAGCATAAATCACGGTGAATATGGTGCAAAAATTTTGTTTGAAGATAATTTAATTGAGAAATTTAATGTAGATGAAAAATATTATAAGATAATTAAAACAGCAATATTAAATCATAACAGATCAAAAATTGAAGATAATTTAACAGAGCAAGAATTACTTCATTCAAAAATAATAAGAGATGCCGATAAATTAGACTGTTTTTATGTTCTATTAACAGATGACATAAAAAATACATATGGATGTTCAGCAGAAGATATGCAAAATGAAACTTTTTCAAAAGAAATAATAAGAGAATTTAAAGAAGACCATATGATAGATTATAAAAAGAGAGCGACATATGGAGATATATGGATTTCCCATATGGCATATGTTTTTGACTTTTATTATAAAAGTAGTTACATAGTAATAAAAGAAAAGGATTATTTAAATAAATTAACTCAAAAAATGAATTTTAAAAATCCACAGACAATACAAATGGCACAAGAATTATTACAAATTGCAAATGATTATATAAAATCTAAAATATAAATGGTTTATGGATTTCCACAAAAATCCAAATATATTAACAAGGATTGATGGTTAATTGGCAAAAAAATTAATAATTACAGAAAAGCCATCTGTAGCAATGGAATTTGCAAAAGCATTAGGTATAAATGTTAACAGAAAAAATGGATATATTGAATCTAATGAATGGATAATAACATGGTGTGTTGGTCATTTAGTTACAATGAGTTATCCAGAAAAATATGATGAAAATTTGAGATTTTGGAGATTAGATACACTTCCATTTATACCAACAGAATGGAAATACGAAATAATTCCTGCAGTTCAAAATCAATTCAACATCGTAAAACAATTATTACAAAGAGAAGATGTAGAAGAAATATATAACGCAGGTGACTCTGGGCGAGAAGGAGAATATATTCAAAGACTTGTTTTTATGATGGCAAAACCTAATCCAAAAGCAAAAATGAAGAGAGTTTGGATAGATTCACAAACAGAGGAAGAAATAAAAAGAGGTATTAAAGAAGCAAAAGATTTATCAGAATATGATAGCTTATCTGATGCTGCATATTTAAGAGCTAAAGAGGATTATCTAATTGGAATAAATTTTTCAAGACTACTTTCAATAATATTTGGAAGAAGAATTGCAAAACAAATAGATGAAGAAAAAGTATCAATTTCTGTAGGTAGAGTTATGACTTGTGTATTAGGAATGGTTGTATCAAGAGAGCGTGAAATTGCTAATTTTGTTAAAACAACATACTATAAAATTATAGGAGAATTTGGTGATACTGACAGTAGTTTTAAAGCTGAATGGAAAGTAACAGAAGATTCGAAAATGTTTAATTCCCCACAATTGTATAATGAAACAGGTTTTAAAAAAATAGAAGATGCTCAAAAATTTATACTATCTTTAAAGGATAAAAAAGCAATTGTTAAAGAAGTGAAAAAAACAAAGCAAAAAGAAAATGCTCCATTATTATTCAACTTGGCAGAAATACAGAACGAGTGTACAAAGCGATTCAAAATTAAACCTGATGAAACACTAGAAGTTATACAAAATCTATATGAAAAAAAGCTTGTAACATATCCAAGAACTGATGCCAGAGTTTTGTCAACTGCTGTAGCAAAAATAATCTCCAAAAACTTAAATGGAATAGCAAAAGGATATAAAGATGAAGAAGTTCAAGGATATATAAAGCAAATGGCTGAGGAAAAATATTCTACAAATATTGTAAAAACTAAATACGTAAATGATAGTAAAATAACAGACCACTATGCAATTATTCCAACAGGACAAGGCTATGAAAATTATGAAAAATTACCTGATTTACACAAACAAATATACAAAGTAATAGTAAAAAGATTTTTAGCAATATTTTATCCACCAGCAGAATTCAATAAAATTTCTGTAGTTGTTACAATTGATAACGAACAATTTTCAACATCAGGAAAGGTGTGCACAAAAACAGGTTATTTAGACATAGCAAAAAATAAAAATGTAAAAGATCAAAACAAAGAAAGCGAGACAGTACAAGATAACCTAGAAATTTTGACGAAATTAAAGAAAAATTCTGAAGTGGGAATAATAAACTTTGAAACAAAAGACGCAGAAACATCTCCACCGAGCAGATACAATTCAGGTTCAATGATACTTGCAATGGAAAATGCAGGAAAACTAATTGAAGATGAAGAGCTAAGAGAACAAATTAAAGGTGCTGGTATTGGAACAAGTGCAACAAGAGCTGAAATTATTAAAAAGCTAGAAAAAATAAAATATATAAATATAAACGGTAAAACACAAATAATTACACCAACAGTTAAAGGTGAAGCTATATATGATGTTGTTAATATGTCAATGCCAGATATGTTAAATCCAAAACTAACAGCAAGTTGGGAAAAAGGTTTAGAAATGGTAGCAAAAAAAGAAATTGAATCAGCTGAGTTTATGGGAAAATTAGAAAGCTACATAAAAGCAAAAATAAATAAATTAGTTGTTAGAAGATAAAATTATTAATAGGAGGTAAATATGTTTACAATAGGATGTCACTTATCTGCTTCAAAAGGATATTTAGCGATGGCTAAACAAGCAGTAAGTATAGGCGCAAATACATTTCAATTTTTTACAAGAAATCCAAGAGGTGGAAAAGCAAAAGAAATAAATGAAGATGATGTAAAAGCTTTTTTAGAATACTCAAAAGAACATGGAATAAATAGAATTTTGGCACATGCGCCATATACATTAAATGCATGTTCTGCAGATAGAGGTATACGAGAATTTGCTAAAAACACTATGGCAGATGATTTAAAAAGAATGGAATATACACCAGGGAATTATTACAATTTCCATCCAGGAAGCCATGTTGGACAAGGCGTAGAAGTTGGTATTGATTTTATAGCAGAAATGTTAAATGAAATATTAACAAAAGAGCAAACAACAACAGTATTGTTAGAAACAATGTCTGGAAAAGGAAGCGAAGTAGGAAGAAATTTTGAAGAGCTAAAAGCAATTATAGACAAAGTAAAACTAAAAGATAAGTTAGGTGTATGTTTAGATACTTGTCATATATGGGATGGCGGATATGATGTGGTGAATAATTTTGATGGTGTATTAGATGAATTTGATAAAATAATTGGTTTAGAAAAATTAAAAGCAATACATTTAAATGATAGTAAAAACGATTTAGCTTCACATAAAGATAGACATGAAAAAATAGGTGAAGGTAAAATTGGTTTAGATGCTATTAGTAAAATAATTAATAATGATAGAATAAAAGAGTTACCATTTTATCTAGAAACGCCAAATGAAATTGATGGATATGAAAGAGAAATAGAGCTATTAAAAAAGAGATACATTTAAACTAAATTATTAAAAAAGGTATTTACATAAAAAAATAGATAGGTTATAATATATATTATAATAGATTATATGTAGACGAGAGTAATTGAATAAAATATTATAAGGGGGATATTATGAACGAGGAAGAAAATAAAATAGTAGAGGAATATGAAAATAAAGAAAATGAAATATTGGAAAGTGTTGGAAAAATTTTACCAGAAATAACTGAAACGAAAAAATTTCAAGATGAAACATCTTCTAAGAGAGCTGAATTGTATGATGAGTTGAAAGAGATTAATAATAATATATATTCATACCCTGAGGACGAAAAGTCTATATGGGAAGATAAAAGAGAATCAGTAAAATTGGAAATAAAGAAAATTGAAGATAAAATTTCTAAAAGAAGAGAAAGTACTGAAATTAAAATAAAGAATGTTATAAATGATGTAAAATTAGAATTAAAAAAAATTGATAAAGCTATAAATGACAAAGAAAGTGGAATAAAGCTATATAGAGAGAATATAAGAATGGCAATAATAAATGAAGAAAATAAATTAAAAGAAGAAATGTCAAAAGATGTGTCGGCACAAGATATGGATAAAATTCAGTCAATAATGGCAAATTTAAAGCAATTTAAAGAAACAGAAAAATCTTTAAATAAAGTTGCACTTGAATATATAAAACAAAGAAGAGCTTTAACAAATATATTAAATAATTTAAGTTATGAAAAAATAGAAAATTTACAAGAATTAGTAGATGAAAGAAATAAGGGAAAGCAATCAGAAGAAAGAAATAAAAAAAGTGAAAATAAATTAAAAGATAAAGTATGTGATACAAAAGAATTAAATAAAAATGAAAAATCACATAAAGAGATAGATAAAGGAAAAAAAGAAGAATCTAAAAATATAGGAAAAATTAAAGAGAATCAAAATGAGCCAACTACTAATGAGCAAACAGAAGAAACTTCTCAAAAGGATATAGATGAGAAAAAGAATGATAAAGAAGAGAAGAAAGATAACGTAGAAAAAATTAAAGATAATCAAAATGAACAAGTTTCTAATGAACAAACAGAAGAAACTCCTCAAAAGAATATAGATAAGAAAAAGAATGATAAAGAAGAGAAGAAAGATAATATAGAAAAAATTAAAGATAATCAAAATGAACAAACTAAAAGTGAAGAGAAGAAAGACGAAAAAGAAATACAACAAAAAAATGAGGAAAATGATAAAGTCATATTAAAAGAGGAAAATATTGAATCGACAAAATTAAATAAAAAGGTACCTGCTGAAATAAAAAAAGATGGTTTTTGGGAAAAAATAACTAATAAAATAAAGAGCTTATTTTCAAAAGAACAGAGATTGCTAAGAAGAGAATCAAGAAGGATAGCTAAAGAAGAGAAGAAAGAAGCAAAAGATAGAAAATTTGTGCAAGAAGTAGAAGCTGAAGCAATTGAGAGATCAAAAGAAGTTGAAAGAGAAAGAGCAGAGGCGTTTGCAAAATCTAGTGATATGGATACACAAAGGGAAAAAGATGAAAGAAGTAAAAGAATTGCAAGGGTGAAAAGAGAAAAGGAAGGAAAAAAAGAAGAAACACCGAAAGATGTAAAATATACTCATGAAGAAATAAAAGATTGTGTTGATAGAACATATCGAAATAATTTTGCTGAATATTTGAAAAGTATAACACCAAAAGATGCATCTACATCATACAATATCCCTAATTCAAAGAATGAATCAAATAATAAAGAAGATAGAGATGATGACGAACGAGAACAATAATAAAATATAACATTTTTAAAGAGTACTCAATTTTATTGAGTACTCTTTTATACAAAGGAAAGGCGTAATATGAATGAAGAAAAATTGAGGTATATTAATAAAATAATTATACAAAAAAAAGAAAATGAAAAAATAAAAAATTCTACAGAATACAAAGAAATTTTGCATAAGATTAATGAGATAAATAATAATATAAATTCTTACTCAGAAGATGAACAACAATATGTAAGAGATTATCAACAATCTTTATTAATGGAGTTAAATAAATTCGATAAGCAATATGCCCAAAGAAAGAAATTAATTGAGAATCAAATTAATAATATGAGACAGGACTATGAAAATGAAAATAAAAGTATAACTGAACATATAAAAAAATTAAAATCTTACGAAGAAAATGTTAAGGAGAATATATATAATTTACAAATAGAAATAAAAAATGAACTAGGTAAAGATGTTAGTAAGCAAGATTTTGATCTTATTCAAGAAAAAAATCAAAACATTAAACTTTATCAAGAAACAATTACAAAAATAAATGGTAAGTTATTAGAAAATGTAAATAAAAGAGCAGAAAATGAAAAAATATTGAAAAATCTTAGTTATGAAAACATTTCAATATTTTCAAAAGAGATTGAAGAATTTAATAAAAAACGTAAATCTGTTACAGAAGAAAATATACAACAAGATATGACGGAATCTAATGAAGAAAAAAAAGAAGAAAGACAGGAAGATAATAAAAAGAATGAAAAAAATGCTGAACCAAATGTAATAAACATATCTAATGAACCAACAGTGCAACAGGATGATGACAAGAAATCTTTTCAATATGAAGAAAATAAAAAGTTAAAAATATTTGTAAATGATAAGGGATATTGTATAGATGGGGCGATAGAGCCTAAAGAAATAAATTATAAATTATTAAATAAAGATGAGAAAACAGAATTGGAAAAATGTTTTTTGGGTGAAGATTATAATGAAATCATGGAAAATATGAAGAATAAAAAAGTTCAAAAAAGTTATGATCCGAACTTGTTAAAAATATTATATAATAGTTTAGGAAAAGATTCTGCAATAAAATATTTGCAAGAACTTTCAAAGGGGAGAAAAGCAAATAAAGGAGCTCTACCATATGAAATAACATATGATATAAGATCATTAAAAAGAAATAAATCATTAAAAACAAAAAGACAATTAAAAGATATGGTGAAAATAGTAAGAAGAAACAAATATGTAGCTAATATAATAGATAGAAATAGAAGAAGACTAAAATATGGTGTAGTCGGATTGTTGGCAGCAGGGATTGGGGTAATTTCGAATGTACAAGGAATTACAAATAGTAATGGTAATAAACCACAAGAACTTTTAGGTCCAACTAAAGAATATACTGATTCAATCACACCAGAAAAAAATGAAGAGCAGATACACGATGAAGAAAAGACTAAATTTGCTGAGTCAATAAAAGTTGAGAGTGCTGATAATATTGATTTAGCTCAAAAACAGATAGATGATTTATTAAATAAATTAGAAGAATTCAATTTAGGAAACAAGGTTAATTTAGAAGAAGGCGTTAATTATACAGAAGACAGTTTGGGTGGTGGAAATAGCGGAACCGTTGGAAAGATACAATGGAGACCAGCTGGAGACTATATAGTAAATGGTGTTTCAGTAATAAATCCGTCGACAAATGAAATTGTAACATATTCTTTTGGTAATGATGAAAATGGTAATAAAAATCCTAATTTTAGTTTAAATAAATATTTAAGAGAAAATGTAAAGAAGGGGATGGAAGTAAAATTTCATATAGATAAAGATGGGACTAAACCAACAGGTTGGATAGACTCATCCAAAATTGTGAATTCTATAGAAAAAGAAGAAAATCAAAACGAACAGATTAATATAGATAATAATCTTCAAAAATAATCAAAAAACAGTAAATTTATAATCATATCATTATTGACTTATGAATATATCGATGATATAATATTAACCGTTAGTATATAAAGCCAAGAATGGCAAAATATACTAACGGTTAAAATATTTTCAGGAGGTGAAATTTAAGTGCCAACAATTAATCAATTAGTAAGAAAAGGAAGACAAACAGGTGTAACAAAATCTACAGCCCCAGCTTTACAACATGGATACAATTCTATGAAAAAGAAAATGACTGATAGACGTTCACCACAAAAAAGAGGTGTATGTACAGTTGTTAAAACAGTAACACCTAAAAAACCAAACTCAGCTTTAAGAAAAGTAGCAAGGGTTAGACTTTCAAATGGTTATGAAGTAACATCTTATATCCCAGGAATAGGACACAACTTACAAGAGCATAGTGTTGTATTAATAAGAGGAGGAAGAGTAAAAGACCTTCCAGGTGTTAGATATCACATAATCAGAGGAACATTAGATACTGCAGGAGTTAAAGACAGAATGCAAGCAAGATCTAAATACGGAGCTAAAAAACCAAAAAAATAAACCGTAATTTGGAATGAAATTGCAAGGTGCATATAACTTACTAATTTAGGTTTGTACTTAAATTAATAATAGATTATATAGCACTTAACTAAAAAGTATTAAGAAGGAATTATTAGTATTAAGCTTTTTAGAGTACCTAAAATACTAGGTTATATTAGTATTAAATATTATAAGGAGGGAAGAATAGTGCCAAGAAAAGGATATATAGCAAAAAGAGAAGTTTTACCAGATCCAATGTATAATAGCAAAGTTGTTACAAAATTAATAAACAACGTAATGCTTGATGGTAAAAAAACAGTTGCTCAAAAAATAGTTTATGATGCATTTGACATCATAAAAGAAAAAGAAAACAAAAATCCATTAGAAGTTTTTGAAGATGCACTAAACAATGTAATGCCAGTTCTAGAAGTTAAAGCTAGAAGAATTGGTGGTGCTACATACCAAGTGCCAATTGAAATAAGACCAGAAAGAAGACAAACATTAGGTTTAAGATGGTTAGTTGTTTATGCTAGAAATAGACATGAAAAAACTATGTCAGAAAAATTAGCTGGTGAAATAATGGATGCAGTAGCTGGAAACGGTGGAGCTTTCAAGAAGAAAGAAGATATGCATAAAATGGCTGAAGCTAACAAAGCTTTTGCTCATTATAAATGGTAAAATTAAGATAAAATATATTATTAAAAAGTATATAGGTTTCTTAAATTTTAAATTAAAAATTGTAGTAAATAGCACATTAACTTTTTAATAAATATTTTGTGAAAATACAGAATATTTTTAATTAGTTAATTTGCTATATATACATTAAGATTAAATAAAATAAAGGAGGAAAATATGGCTGGAAGAGAATTTCCTTTAGAGAAAACAAGAAATATAGGAATAATGGCTCACATTGATGCTGGTAAAACAACAACAACAGAAAGAATCTTATTTTATACAGGAAAAACTCATAAAATAGGAGAAGTTCATGAAGGTGCAGCTACAATGGACTGGATGGTTCAAGAGCAAGAAAGAGGTATAACAATTACTTCTGCTGCTACAACATGTCATTGGTTAGGTCATAGAATTAACATTATTGATACACCAGGACACGTTGACTTTACAGTTGAAGTTGAAAGATCTTTAAAAGTTCTTGATGGTTCAGTTTTAGTATTAGCAGCAAAAGGTGGAGTTCAACCACAATCAGAAACAGTTTGGAGACAAGCTGATAAATACCAAGTTCCAAGAATGATCTATGTTAACAAAATGGATATTACAGGTGCAGATTTTTATGCTTGTATAGACCAAGTTAAAGATAGATTAGGAGCTAACCCTGTTCCAATTCAATTACCAATAGGAGCAGAAGATAATTTCCAAGGAATCGTTGATTTAATAAAAATGAGAGCATTCATTCATAAAGACGATTTAGGAAAAGAAATTGAAGAAACTGATATTCCTGCAGATTTAAAAGAAAAAGCAGATGAATACAGATCTAAAATGGTTGAAGCTGCTGCAGAACAAGATGATGAATTAATGATGAAATATTTAGAAGAAGGAGAACTTTCTGAAGAAGAAATCAAAAAAGGTCTAAGAAAAGGAACAATTGCTAACACAGTAGTTCCAATGACTTGTGGTTCATCATACAAAAACAAAGGTGTTCAAGAATTATTGAATGCAGTTGTTGATTATTTACCATCTCCAGTAGATATACCTGCTATAAAAGGTGTAGACTTAGATGGAAATGAAACAGATAGAAAACCAAGTGATAGTGAACCATTTGCAGCTTTAGCATTTAAAATTGCAACAGATCCATTTGTTGGAAAATTATGTTTCATAAGAGTTTATTCAGGAACATTAGATTCAGGATCTACAATATTAAATGCAAATAAAGGTAAAAAAGATAGAATCGGAAGATTACTATTAATGCATGCAAATCACAGAGAAGATTTAAATAAAGTATATGCAGGAGATATAGCTGCAGCTGTTGGATTAAAAGAAGTATCTACAGGTGATACTTTATGTGATCCAAGTGCACCAGTTATACTTGAATCAATGGAATTCCCAGAGCCTGTTATTGATATTGCTATTGAGCCTAAAGATAAAGCTAATAGTGAAAAAATGGGTATTGCTTTAGCAAAATTAGCTGAAGAAGATCCAACATTCAAAACATATACAAATCATGAAACAGGACAAACTGTTATCGCTGGTATGGGTGAGTTACACTTAGATATCATCGTTGATAGATTAAAAAGAGAATTCAAAGTTGAATGTAATGTAGGTAAACCACAAGTTTCTTACAAAGAAACAATTAGAAATAAAGTTAAAGTTCAAGGTAAATTTGTACGTCAATCAGGTGGACATGGTCAATATGGTGATGTATGGATTGAAATGGAACCATTAGAGCCAGGTAGTGGAATTAAGTTTGAAAGCAAAATCGTTGGTGGAGCTGTTCCTAAGGAATATATTAAACCAATCGAAGATGGAATCAGAGAAGCTGCAGATAGCGGTATACTTGCTGGATATCCAGTTATCGACTTTAAAGCTACATTAGTTGATGGTTCATACCATGAAGTTGACTCTTCAGAAATGGCATTCAAAATAGCTGCTTCTATGGCATTTAAAGAAGCTTGTAAGCAAGCTAAATCTGTTATATTAGAGCCTATTATGAAAGTTGAAGTAACAGTTCCAGAAGAATACATGGGAGATGTTATTGGAGATATCAACGCTAGACGTGGTAGACTTGAAGGAATGGAAGCTAAATCTGGTAACCAAGAGATAAGAGGATTTATACCATTATCAGAAATGTTTGGTTATGCAACAGATTTACGTTCTAAAACACAAGGTAGAGGAACATACTCTATGGAACCTTCTCACTATGAAGAAGTTCCAAAATCTGTACTAGAAACAATAGTTGCTAGTAGAGCTAAAAAAGACTAATAAAATTTGTTTTGATAGAAATTAATTTATTAATTCTATCAAAACAATTAAATATAATAAAACGCTTGCTTTTTTTATTGAAATATTATAAAATGGCGGTGAAAAATTTGTTATTAATTTTCAAAATAAATAAATATGAGAGCAATCTCAACAAATTAAAGGAGGAATTTTAAAATGGCTAAGGAAAAATTTGAAAGAACAAAACCACACGTTAACATTGGTACAATCGGACACGTTGACCATGGTAAAACAACAACAACAGCAGCTATTACAAAATATTTAAGTTTATTAGGAAAAGCTAAATTCGAAGCATATGATCAAATCGATGGTGCTCCAGAAGAAAAAGCTAGAGGAATCACAATCAACACAGCTCACGTTGAATATGAAACAGATAAGAGACATTATGCTCACGTTGACTGCCCAGGACATGCTGACTATGTTAAAAACATGATCACAGGTGCTGCTCAAATGGATGGTGCTATATTAGTTGTTTCTGCAGCTGATGGACCAATGCCACAAACAAGAGAACATATCTTACTTGCTAGACAAGTTGGTGTTAAATATATAGTTGTATATTTAAACAAATGTGATATGGTTGACGATCCAGAATTATTAGAATTAGTTGAAATGGAAGTTAGAGACTTATTATCAAGCTATGATTTCCCAGGAGACGAAATTCCAATTATAAAAGGATCTTCATTAAAAGTATTAGAGAGCACATCTACAGATCCTAACGATCCTGTATATCTTCCAATGAAAGAATTAATGGATGCAGTTGATAGCTATATCCCAACACCAGAAAGACCAGTTGATCAACCATTCTTAATGCCAATCGAAGACGTATTCACTATTACTGGTAGAGGAACAGTTGTTACTGGTAGAGTTGAAAGAGGTGTTGTTAAATTATCAGATGAAGTTGAAATCGTTGGATTATCAAAAGAATCTAAGAAAACAGTTGTTACTGGTGTAGAAATGTTCAGAAAATTACTAGACCAAGCAGAAGCTGGAGACAACATTGGTGTTCTTTTAAGAGGTATTCAAAGAGAAGAAGTTGAAAGAGGACAAGTTTTAGCTAAACCAGGAACAATACATCCACATACAAAATTCAAAGCACAAGTATACGTATTAACTAAAGAAGAAGGTGGACGTCATACACCATTCTTCACAAACTATAGACCACAATTCTATTTCAGAACTACAGACGTTACAGGTGTTATCGAATTACCAGAAGGAACAGAAATGTGTATGCCTGGAGATAACGTAGATATGACAATCGAATTAATTACACCAATCGCTATCGAAAAAGGATTAAGATTCGCTATCCGTGAAGGTGGTAGAACAGTAGGTTCAGGAGTTGTAGCTGAAGTTATTGAATAATAAATAATTTTATATACAAAAATAGTAGGGGGAAATTTATTCTCCTACTATTTTTTTGTGGGAAAGGGAGGCGGTTCTCTTTTCACTGTTCATATTTTTTATAATCAAATAGTTTTATTCAAAAATTTTTGAGTTTTGGCAAAGACAAAAGAAGATTGGAATATTTTTTTAGAGAAAAAAGTGGGTAGCTCTTATTTCTCTATATGTAGAAAAAGAGACGTATTTATTTTTAGACTGTTTCCACTCACTTTATTCAAATAATTATATTCAAAAATTTAGATTTCTTGATAAAGACAGTATATTTTTAGGATATAAAATTAAGTTATCTTGTAAAGTACTACTGAATTTTAATCTCAAAATTAATCATACTATATGTAATTTATTATAAATTATAGCTTTAATTGGGGCAATTAGTGTAATATCTGTGTTATTTTCTTATAATTATAGTGCATTCTAATTGCAATTTATATAAATATTATATTTTTTGTTTTGTATTGACAAATAGTACTGAATATAGTATCATCAATAATATGGTACATATTCATTAAAGGAGGAATATTAGTGCCAAATATAGATAAAATAATACAAAAGATGAAACTTAGGCCTAATGGAATAAGGTTTGATGAACTGGCAAAAGTCCTAGAATATAATGGATACCATATGAAAAAAACTAAAGGAACATCACATAGAAATTTCATAAATATAAAAGGTGATGTAATAACAATAAAATTTGAAAATCCATTAAAAGCAGTTTATGTGAAAGATGTACTCAAAAGAATTAATAAAAATACATAAATTTTTTTATAAGGAGGGCAAAAATGAAAAACGTGAATTATTATATGAATTTACCATACAATTATATTATACAACCGATAAGAGATGAAAGTGGTGAATATTTTTATGCAAAAATTTTGGAACTTGATGGTTGCCAAAGTACTGGTGAAACTTTTGAAGAAGCATATGAAGGAATACGTGAAGCAATGAGAGGTTGGATAGAAACGAAACTTGAAGGAAATTTTAAAATTCCGTTACCAGTAGGATATGAAAATTTTAGTGGAAAATTTGTAATAAGAATACCAAAATCATTACATTATAAATTGTCTGTTGAAGCAGAGCAAGAAGGTGTTTCACTAAATCAATATGCTTTATATAAATTAAGTTGTTAAAAAAGAAGATAGAAAGAACCTATTTTTGCCAAAGCATGAAAAGAGGGATACATTACGAAATAAAATGTATCCCTCTTTTCATATATGTGATAAATAAAGCAATTTATCTTTTCACATAAAAATAGAACTCTCTTTTATACATTATTTTAATTCCACAACAGTTACACCAGTTTCACCTTCACCGAAGGTTCCTAGTCTAAATGATTTTACATGTGAGTTTGTCTTCAAAAAATTGTGGATTCCTTGGCGTAATTTGCCTGTTCCTTTTCCGTGAACTATTCTAACTGTTGATAAATTTGCTAGGGCAGAGTCATCTAAAAACTTATCTACTACAAAAATTGCTTCCTCAACTGTTTCACCAATTACGTTTATTTCAGTGACAGCTGTTTTACTTTTTAATTTGTTATTGAAATTTCTACTGCTAAAGCTTTTTTGTTTATTATTAGATTTTTGAGTATTATTTTTTATTGCAACTAATTTATCTGTTTTTACTGTCATTTTCATACTACCAATTTGAACTTGAACTTCATTTGATTTATTTGGTAAAGTAAGAACAGTTCCATTTTGGTTTAATGTTTTTACTAGTACTGTCATTCCAATAGTTACATTTTCTAATGTAGTAGATGGCTCTGATAGATTGTTTGGAGTTGTAGATGAGTTGTTATTTTTTATATTCTCATTAAGTTTATTTCTTATAGAATTGGCTTTCTTTAGAGCTTGGGCATCTGCATTATTATAAAGTTCGTTTAAACTTGATATAATAGAATTGGCTTCTTTTTTTGCATTTAGCAGAATTTCGCGGGCTTGCATTTTAGCTTTTTCAATAATATCATTTTCTCTTGTTGATAATTGTGTATTTTTATTGTCAAAATTTTTTCTTAAAAGTTCTATTTGATTAGAATTTTGTTTTATTTTATCTTTTTCTTTCTCGATTTCAACTTTATCATCATAAATATTTTTTATAAGCTCTTCAATACTAATATGTTCATCATTCATAAGCTCTTCTGCTCTTGTTAGTATAGAATCTGGCATTCCAAGTCGTTTGGTTATTGCAAAAGCATTGCTTTTTCCAGGAACACCAACAAGTAATTTATATGTAGGTTTTAAATTTTCAATATCAAATTCAGAGCTTGCATTTTCGAATCCATCTGTAACAAGTGCATAATTTTTTATTTCTTGATAATGTGTTGTGGCAAGTGATAAGGCTCCTAATTTGTGAAAATATTCCAATATACTAATTGCCAAGTTAGCACCTTGAATAGGGTCTGTTCCAGAGCCCAATTCATCTACTAGTATAAGACTTTTTGATGTTGCTTGTTTATAAATTTCAATGATATTTAACATATGTGAAGAAAAAGTACTTAAGGATTCTTGGATGCTTTGTTCATCACCGATATCTGCAAATATATTATCAAAAACGTATAAACTACTACCATCTTTTGCAGGTATATGTAATCCTAAGTAAGCCATTAAACATAATAATCCAACTGTTTTTAAAGTAACAGTTTTTCCACCAGTATTTGGTCCTGTAATAATTAAGGATGTATATTTATTTCCAATTTCAACATCAATAGGAACAACAATTTTTTCATCAATAAGTGGATGACGAGCTTCTTTGAAATCAATAAATTTTTCTTCATTTATAATAGGTTCTACACATTTAAATTTATTAGAGAATTTTGCTTTAGCAAAAATTAAATCCAAATTTGCAATAGAATTTAGTGAAATTTCTATATTATTTACAATTGGAATTAGAGAATCAGATAGATTTTTTAAAATTCTTTCAATTTCAACATTTTCTTCTAATTGTAAATTATGTGCTTGATTATTCAATTCAAAAATTGAAATAGGCTCTATAAATACTGTAGAACCGCTGTATGATATATCGTGAACAAAGCCTTTTACATTATCTTTATATTCAACTTTAACAGGGATAACATATCTATCATTTCTAATTGTAACTATGGGATCCATTATAAATTTTGAATACGTTGATGAATGGATAAATTTATTTAAATTTTCTTTTATAGAAGATTCTAAATTTCTTCTTTTTCTACGCAAATTACTAAGAGCAGAGGAAGCCTCATCTGCAACAGTTGACTCATCCAATATAGATTTAAAAATATTATTTTCTAAATCTATATTTGTATATAAATTATCAAAATAGTTTTCAATAGAATCATATTTAGATGTATCATCTAAAGAAGAAAAATAAGATTTTAAGTTTCGCGAAATTTTTAAAATATGACCAACTTTCAATAAATTTCCACAAGAAAGAGTCATATTACATTTCAATAATTTTGATATTTGGCTAAAATCTTGAACGTCAGCAATTGGTGAATTGCTGTTTTGAGCAATTAAATTTTTTGCTTGTGTTGTTTCAGACAGTAAATGCTTAACAATTAATTTATTACTAGAAGGTTCAATGTTATGCAAAAGTTGTTTGCCAATTTCTGTAACGCAATAAGATTCAAGAACATCTATTATTTTATTTAATTCTAATTTTTTTATATATTTTTCGTTCATAAGAATAATTCAAATCCTTTCTAAAACACAATAATATAATTTAATATAGCACAATTTTAAAGAAAAATAAATGAAATGTTTGTTTTTTTGTGATATAATTCGTTCAATAATTATAAAAAATTTTTAATTAATTAAAAGGAGAATGAAGAAAAATGAAACTTAATATAGTAATGTGTGAACCAGAAATACCACAAAATACAGGAAATATAGCAAGAACTTGTGCAATAACAGGAGCAAAATTGCATCTAATACATCCGTTAGGATTCAAAATAGATGATAAAAGCCTAAAAAGATCTGGATTAGATTATTGGGATAAATTAGATATAGAGGAACATGATTCACTTCAATCTTTTTTGAATAAATATAAGCCAGAAGAAAATAATATGTTTTTTGCAAGTACAAAAGCAACACATTGTTATTCAGATGTTGATTATTCAAAATTTGACGAAGTATTTGTACTATACGGCAAAGAGACTAAAGGTTTACCAGAAGATTTATTACAAAAATATATAGAAAATACAATAAGAATTCCAATGAGAAATACATTAAGGTCACTTAATTTATCAAATTCAGTAGCAATTATAACTTATGAAATATTAAGACAAATAAATTTTGATGGGCTACAAGAAACAAGTGAGTATTTTGAGTAGGAAAATTTTATTAAAGATATAGTAAAAGAGTTGTTTTAATGTTATAATATAAAGAAGGTGAGGGAAAATATGAATAATACTGAATTAGTTAGGTATTGGTTTGAAAGTTCGGATAATGATTATGAGACAATGCAGGTATTATATAAAAATAAGAAAAATACTTGGTGTTTATTTATTGGACATTTAGTAATTGAAAAGTTGCTGAAAGGTATATATGCAAGAAATAATACGGAGAATCCAATAGCACCTAAAATTCATAATTTAATATTGCTTTCACAAAAAGCTAAATTAATAGTACCAGCAAATATAAGAGAAAAAATACAAATCATAAACACATTTAATATAAGTGCTAGATATGATGATTATAAGAGAAGTTTTGATAATAAATGTACGGATAATTATACAGAAATGCAGGTAAGAAATATTGAGGAGGTTAGAGAATGGTTAAAAAAGCAATAAACAGAAATATTAGGAAAAGCATAGACAAATTCGTTGAGGAAATAAAGAAAAAATATAATGTCACTGCTATAATATTATTTGGTTCATATGCTAAGGGAACAGAAAATGAGAATAGTGATATTGATATTGCAGTTATTTCAAATGAGTTCGAAGATATTTATGATTGTATGGCTATTTTAATGGGAATGACTTGGGATATAGATGCTAGAATTGAGCCACATCCAATTACTGAGGAAGATTATAAAAATGTTTCAAATCCATTTGTGCAAGAAGTAATCGATACAGGAATAAAAGTGGCATAAAATTCCAAAAAAAGCTTGATTTTTCTTGCAATAAAGGATATAATATTAATGCAATATAAAAAGAACAGAAGAGTGGGAACAAATCCCACTCTTTAATTGTAATAAAGGAGGACTTTATATTGGCAAATATAGAAGAAAAAGTAGAAAATAGTATATCTAAAATAATTGAAAATTTAGGATATAAGCTATATGATGTTCAATATGCAAAGGAAGGCAAAGATTATTTTTTGAGAATCTTTATAGAAAAAGAAAATGGAGAAATTACATTAAATGATTGTGAAAATGTAAATAATGCAATTACAGACATTTTAGATAAAGATGATTACATTAAAGAGCAATATTTTCTAGAAGTATCATCAACTGGTGTTGAAAAAATGATACGAAAAGATAAACATTTAAAGGAAAATATTGGAGAATATATAACAATAAAACTTTTCAAACCAATAAACAATTTTAAAGAATATGTAGGAAAGTTAAAAAGTTTTGATGACCAAACAATAACAATTGAAGTAGAAAATGAAGAATTAAATATAGAGCGAAAAAATATATCATTAATAAAAAAATATTATGATTGGAATGTTTAAAAGGAGGATATTGAAATGAAGGGTGAAACAAAACAAAATAAAGGTATAAATATTGATAGTAAAGAGCTAGTAATAGCTTTAAATGAATTGGAAAAAGAAAAAGGTATAAAAAAAGATTATATGTTAGAATCTATTGAAACAGCATTAGTTACAGCATATAAAAGAAATTATGATTCAAATGCTGACAATGTAAAAGTTACAATGCATCCAGAAAGTGGAGAAATACATGTAATTGCTGAAATGGAAGTGGTGGAAACAGTTGAAGATGATAAAACACAAATTAATTTAGAGGATGCAAAAAAAGTTAATAAAAATTTGGAAGTAGGAGATACAGCTCAAGTTGAAATTATACCAAGAAATTTTGGTAGAATAGCAGCTCAAACAGCTAAACAAGTTATTATACAAAAAATAAGAGAAGCTTCAAGAAATGTATTATTTGATGAATTTAGTGAAAGAAAAGGTGAGATAATCTCTGGATTAGTTCAAAAGGCTGATGGTGGAATTGTAGTAGTTGATTTAGGTAAACTAGAAGGTGTTATGCCTTTAAAAGAACAAATTCCTACAGAAAAATACAAGGTAAATGATAAAATTAGAGCTTGTGTTATGGATGTGGAAAGAGGAGTTAAAGGTGCACCACAAGTTATTATATCAAGAGCAAGTTCTGATTTTGTAAGAAAATTATTTGAACTTGAAATTCCAGAAATATATGAAGGTGTTATTGAAATAAAAAGTGTTTCAAGAGATCCAGGAAGCAGAAGTAAAGTTGCTGTATATTCTCCAAATGAAAATATTGATCCAGTTGGCTCTTGCGTAGGTCAAAAAGGAATAAGAATTCAAAATATAATTAATGAATTAAATGGAGAAAAAATTGATGTGATAGAATGGAATGCAGATCCATCAATTTATATATCTGCAGCATTATTACCAGCACAAGTTTTAGCTGTAGATATTAAAGATGAAGAAAGATTTGCTCAAGTAATAGTTCCAGATGATCAATTATCATTAGCAATAGGAAAATCTGGTCAAAATGTTAGATTAGCTGCAAAGTTAACTAATTGGAAAATTGATATAAAAAGTGAGTCTCAATTTAGAAAAATGATTGAAGAAGCAAATAATCAAGAAGAAACTGCAGAAGAAGTTTCAGAAGAATCATCAAAGCAAGTTGAAGAATAATTAATATAAAAAATATGTTTGAATACAATGGGAAGTGATAATTTGAAAAAAATACCACAAAGAACATGCATTGGATGTAATGTTCAAAAAAATAAAAGTGATTTAATTAGAATAGTAATGAATAAAGAAGGCAACATAAGCATTGATAAGACAGGCAAAGCAAATGGTAGAGGGGCATACATTTGCAATAACATAGAGTGTTTAGAAAAAGCAATTAAATCAAAAAAATTGGAAAGAAGTTTTGAAAGAAAGATAGATGATACAATTTATAATTCTTTAAGAAATGAAATCATAGACAAAAATTAATATTATGGGGGTGAAATTTATTGGCTAAGATTAAAATTCATGAAATCGCTAAAAAGATAGGTCTAACCAGTAAGGAAATAATAGAAAAGGCTAATGAACTGGGAATTAATGTCAAAAGTCATTTAAGCTCTATTGAAGAAGAACAAGCTGAAAAAATAGAAAAAAGCTTTGCTAATAAAAAAGAAAGTAAGAAAAATGACAAAGACAAAAATCAAGGTAAAGAAAAGAGCAAAAGTAAAGATGATAAAAAAGACTCTAGCAAAGATAAAAAAAAGCAACAAGAAACTCCAGTAATCATTAGAAGAGAAGTTATTGTTTCTGAGTCTGAACCTGAGGAAAAGTCAAACAAAAAGCAAGAGAATAAAAACAATATTGGTTTTGTAGAAAGAAATAAAAATAAAAATTATAATATTGTTTATAGAAATAAACAACAAAAACCTCTTACAGTAAGTGAGTTATTTGGAATTAAAGATAAAAAGAAAGAAGAAGAGGAAAGAAGAAAAGCTGAAGAAGAAAAGAAAAAAGCTGAAGAGGCCCAAAGATTATTAGAAGAGCAAAAAAGAGCAGAAGAGCAAAAAAAGGCTGAATTGCAAAAACAAATGGAAGCTCAAAAACAAGAAGAATTAAAACTTGCTAATGAAAAAAATGTAGGAGAGAAGAATATTATAAAGGAGAAAACTGAAAAGGCTGAAAATAAAAATATGGATGTAACAGTTAAAAAAGAATTTAGTAAAAACGAAAATAATTACGATAGAAGAAATAATATGAACAATAGACGTAATAACGAAGATAATAAATTTAATAACGAAAATAGAGAAAATAGATATAACGGAAATAATAGATATAATAATAGAAATAATAGTGATTATAGAAACAATGACAATAGAAACAACAATGGATATAGCAATAACAGATATAATAAAAACGATAGATATAATAATGGTAATAACAACAATGACAGATACAACAATAACAATGGTGATAGAAGATTTAATAATAGAAATGGCAACCAACAAAATAATAGAAATAATAATGGATATAATAATGGTGGTTACAATAATAGATATAATAATAACAACAATAGAAATGGTAATAGACCTCTTGATGAAAAAGGAATTGATAAGAACATTAAGAATATAATGTCAACTGAAATTGTAGAGAAAGAATCTCAAAGAGATTATACAAGTAAATCTATTGACAAAGCTAAACAAAACAAATTTGAGGAATCTAAAGCTAATAATAAAAAGCCATCTAAATCAAGAAGACAAGATAGATTTTCTGAAATTGATGATGGTAAATTAAAGGACTTAAAACAAGTTGATAGATTATCTCATATGTTTGATGAGCAAGATGGTGGAATGCTTGATTATTATGATTTAAGTAATGATAGAGGAAAAAGAAATAAGAAAAAGAATAATAATAAAAATGAAAAAGAAAAAAGTAAGCAAAAAATATTCCAATTAACAGAAATTACAATTCCAGAAACTATTACTGTTAAGGATTTAGCAGCAGAGCTTAAAAAGACAAGTGGAGAAGTTATTACTAAATTAATGGGACTTGGAATTATGGCTACTATTAACAACGAATTAGATTTTGATACAGCATTTTTAGTTGCTGGAGAATTTGGAGTAACAGCAAATAAAAAGAAAGTTGTTAATGAAGAAGATGTTTTATTTGATGAGTCAGAAGACAAAGCAGAGGACTTAAAACCACGTCCACCAGTAGTTGTTGTTATGGGTCACGTTGATCATGGTAAAACATCACTATTAGATACTATTAGAAAAACAAATGTAATTGAAGGAGAAGCTGGTGGTATTACACAACATATTGGTGCATACAAAGTAAATGTAAATGGTAGAGAAATAACATTCTTAGATACACCAGGTCACGAAGCATTTACAAGTATGAGAGCAAGAGGTGCTCAAATTACTGATATAGCAATCCTTGTTGTTGCAGCTGATGATGGTGTTATGCCTCAAACTGTAGAAGCTATAAACCACGCTAAAGCAGCCGAAATTCCAATTATTGTTGCTGTTAATAAAATTGATTTACCAAATGCTAATATTGAAAAAATAAAACAAGATTTAATGCAATATGATTTAGTTTCTGAAGAATGGGGAGGAGATACAATATTTGTACCTATCTCTGCAAAGAAAGGTCTAAACATTAATAATTTACTTGAAATGGTATTGTTAGTTGCAGATATGAAAGAGCTAAAAGCAAACCCAAATAAACAATCAAAAGGTGCAGTTATTGAAGCAAGACTTGATAAATCTAAAGGTCCAATCGCATCAGTTCTTGTACAACGTGGTACTTTAAATGTTGGTGATACAATTGTTGTAGGAACTTCTATAGGTAGAATAAGAGCAATGAAAAATGATAAAGGTCAAAGTGTTAAAGCTGCTGGACCATCAACACCTGTTGAAATAATGGGATTAACTGATTTACCAGAAGCAGGAGATACTTTCTATGAAGTTAAAAATGAAAAAATGGCTAAACATTTAATTGAAAAGAGAAAACTAAAAGAAAGAGAAAAACATTTAAATAACAATAATGTTGTTACTTTAAATAATCTATTTGAAAAAATGGCTAGTGAAGATTTAAAACAATTAAATTTAATTGTAAAAGCAGATGTTCAAGGTTCTGCAGAAGCTATTAAACAATCATTAGAAAAATTATCAAATGATGAAGTTAAAGTAAAAGTTATACATTCTGTTGCTGGAGCTGTAAACGAATCTGATGTTCAACTTGCAAAGGCTGCAGAAGCAATAATTATAGCATTTAATGTTCGTCCTGTTGGTTCAGCAAAAGAAGTTGCTGAAAAAGAAGGTGTTGAAATTAAACAATATTCAGTTATTTATAAAGCTTTAGAAGATGTAGAAGCTGCTATGAAAGGTCTATTAGATCCAATTTATGAAGAAAAAGTAATTGGTAATGCATTAGTAAGACAAACATTTAAAGTATCAGGAGTTGGAACAATTGCTGGATGTTTTGTTACTGATGGAAAAATAGAAAGAAATGCGGGAGTTAGAGTAATTCGTGATTCAGTTGTTATTCACGAAGGTAAATTAGTTTCTTTAAAGAGATTTAAAGATGATGTTAAAGAAGTTACAAAAGGATTTGAATGTGGTTGTCAAATTGAAAATTACAATGATTTAAAAGAAAATGATGTAATTGAATTCTTTGTAATGGAAGAAGTTAAAAGATAATTAAAACGAAAGGAAGATAAGTTTATGGCAAAAAATGATACTAGGCTAAATAGAATTAATGAAGAGCTTAAAAAAGAAATTAGTCATGTTTTGACTTTCGAACTTAAAAATCCAAATGTTACAGGATTATTAAGTGTTACAAGGGCTAAAATAACACCTGATTTAAAATATGCTAAAGTTTATGTAAGTGTATTAAATTCTAAAAATCTAGAAAAAACAATGCAAGGTTTAAAAGATTCAGCAGGTTTTATAAGAAGCCAAGTAGCCAAAACTGTTAATTTAAGAATAACACCAGAGCTAATTTTTGAATTAGATGATTCAATGGAATATGGTGCTAAAATCGATAATATACTTAAAGAAATAAAAGGTGAACAATAATAAGAATTTATATAAGTAAAAGATAAGTCTGTCAGTGGGGACAAAGTTAATTGACAACATTGTTAACACTGACACTTACTAACAATGCACCTGAATTTCAGAAAGGATTGATATAATGAGTACTTTAGATAAAATATTTGAAGAAATAAATAAAGCAGAATCAATAGTAATATTAACACATGAAAATCCTGATGGAGATGCTGTTGGAACAAGTTTAGCTTTATATAATGCACTAAAACTATACGGAAAAAATAATGTTGATGTTATAATTCCAGAATGCCCAAAAACATTTAATTTTTTACCAGGTTCAAGTGAAATAAAAAAAGAAAGTAATGTTGAAAATTATGATTTAGCAATTGCTGTTGATTGTGCTTCATTTGATATGTTAAATGGTCTATCAAAGAAATTTGAAGATGCTATTACTACAGTTGTTATTGATCATCATGGAACTAATAATATGTTTGGAGATTATAATTTTGTTAATCCAGATGCACCAGCCTGTGCGGAAGTTATGATTGTTGCACTTAGTGCATTTAAATTGGAAATTAATAAAGAAATTGGAACATGTTTATTAGTAGGTATAATAACAGACACAGGTGGATTTAAATATCAAGGTGTAACAGCTGAGACATTTGAATTTGTAGCTGGATTATTAAGAAAAGGTGTTAATGTTTCAGATACGTACAGAAAAGTTCTTCAAGTTAAAACTAAATCTGCTTTTGAGTTAACAAGAGTTGCAAATAATAGAATTGAATTTTTTGAAGATGGTAAAATTGCATATACATATGTAACTTTAGAAGATTATGAAAAATTTAATGCTGTTGCTGGAGACCATGAAGGAATTGTTGACATAGGTAGAGATATCGAAGGTGTTGAAGTTTCTATATTTATTAGAGAAATTAAGGGAAAAGGATTAAAAGTTTCTTTACGCTCTAATGATAAAGTTAATGTTGACGAAATAGCTTTATTGTATGGAGGAGGAGGTCATCCTAAGGCAGCTGGATTTTCTATTGATTATGATTTGGAATCTGTTAAACAAAGAGTTATTGCTGAAGCTAAGAGATATTTATAAAAGATAATTTGGGCGAATTCAATTCGCCCTTTTTATGATTATAATTTTATTTTGAAATATTTTATAAATACAGTAAATTATAATAATTTAAATTTTTAAGGGAGTTTTTTATGGATGGAATTATTATTGTGGACAAGTCAAAGGAATTTACTTCTAATGACGTTGTTAACAAAGTAAAAAAAATTTTAAATGTAAAAGTTGGACACACAGGAACTTTAGATCCTAATGCTACTGGAGTGTTACCTTTACTTTTGGGGAAAGGTACTAAGTTTTCTAAATACTTAATTAATCACGATAAATGCTATATTGCTACATTAAAGTTAGGAATTAAAACTAGTACTGCTGATGTTGAAGGAGATATAATTGAGGAAAAGGATGTGGATGATAATATTTTTAATAAAGAATATTTATCTGAAAAATTAAATTGTTTTGTTGGAAATCTTGTTCAAACACCTCCTATATATTCGGCAATAAAGGTCAAAGGAAAGAAACTATATGAATATGCTAGAAATAATATTGAAGTTGATATTCCAAAAAGAAATATTGAAATTTATTCTATAAAGCTGATTGATTTTTGTAAAAAGGACAAGACTATTGTATTTGAAGTTGAATGTTCTAAGGGTACATATATTAGATCATTATGTGAAGATATTGCTGAAAAACTAGGGACCATTGGTTATATGAAAGAGCTTAGAAGAACAAGAGTTGGAGAATTCAGTATAAATGAGGCTATAACAATTGGTGATATTGAAAATAATAAAGATAATGAAAATTGGATAAAAAATAAAGTTATATCTTTAGAAAAATTATTGAAAGAGAATGAATGTATTAATTTAGATAAAGAATTAGTTCAAAAGTTTTTCAATGGTGTAAAATTAAAATATAATGGTCCAGATGGAATTTATAAAATTTATTTTAACAATGAATTTTTAGGAACAGGAATAGTTAAAGAAAAATCTTTAAAAAGAGATATTATAGTTATTAGTGAAAAATATTAGATATATTGAAAGAAGGGAAGAATATGTGGGGAGCAGTAATTGGAGATTTAGCTGGTTCAGTTTATGAATTTGAACAATTAAAAGGAATAAAAAGTATAAAAACAAATGAAATAATACCAAATAATGCCTTTTTTAGCGATGATACTATATTAACTATGGCTATAGCCGAAGCAGTTCAAACAGATATGAATTATGAAGAACATTTAAAAAAATATGGAAAATTATATAGAAATTATAAACCTGATATAAAACCATATTTTAATGGAAGTTTTTCACCAGGATTTTTAAAGTGGTGTGATGCTGATGAAAGAGGGACAAGCATAGGTAATGGAGCAATGATGCGTATTTCTCCGATTGGATTTTCATTTGATAATGAAATTGATGTGAAGAAAAATGCTAGATTAGCAACAGTTCCATCACATGATTCAAAAGAGGCAATAGTATATTCGACACTGATAGCATTAATTATATTTTATGCCAAAAATAAAGTACCAAAGGATGAAATTTTAAAAAAATTAAATATAAAATTGAAATGTGAATCATTTAAAAAGTTTAATACAACATGTAGTCAAACATTTGATAATTGTGTATGGTCTGCATTTAATAGTAATAGTTTTGAAGAAAGCATAAAAAAAATTCTATCTTTTGGAGGTGACACAGATACAAATGCTTGTATTGTAGGTTCAATTGCAGAAGCTTTATATGGAATTGATGAAAGTCTAATCGTAAAAGCTAAGCAATATATTCCAACTAATTTTATAGGAATTCTAGAAAAAGAATATGCACGTGTGAAGGGGTTTGATAGATAAATTATATATTTTGTGTGGCGAAATTAGTTACATAATTATAAAATAAAAATAGCAGATTACAATTCTGCTATTTTTGCAATTCACGATAATTATTTCCCCATTGAACCATAGAATATAAAACAGGCTCTAAACTCCATCCAGTTTCCGTAAGCGAATACTCAACTCTTGGTGGTACTTCAGCAAAAGCTTCGCGGTGGACCAAACCAGATTTTTCCATATCTCTTAAATTATTTGTAAGAACTTTTTGGCTAATTCCATTAAGTGATTTTCTAAGCTCTCCAAATCTTTTTGTACCAGTTAATAAATCTCTGATAATTAAAATTTTCCATTTATCTCCAATAAGTCCCATTGTAATTTCGACAGGACAAGTAGGTAATTCTTGCTTCATAATAAATTAACTCCAATTCTAAAAGAAATTATAACAAAATACAAGTGATATGTAAACAGTAAGAAAAAACAATAATAGTTCCAATTAGAATATAATATTCTAAAAATATAAAAAAATTTTGTATCGCAAAGCATGCTAAAATTCTTAAAAGTTACTTTTTGGTAACTATGTAACAAAAAAGTGCCTAATTTACAAAGTAAAAAATGGTAAGCAAAATAATTATAGAAATTGAAAATAGAGTAGCTACTAAATTCAATAAATATGAATATGAGGAGTGTAAGAATATGGAAATTTGAGAATATTGAAAGATTTAAAAAGGTCAAGTTGGATTATTAAATAGCAAAATAATATGTGAAGCAACCGCTATATTGGCTTCTAACATAATACAAAATAGTAAAGATTTAGTTGGAAATGGAGCAATATATTTATCTCTGGATTTAGGACAAATAAGGAATATCGAGGGAAAGGTTATTTTTCTAAATTATTTAAATATATGATTAACGATTTAAAAGAAAAAGGATATACAAAGGCAATTGTAGGAGTAGAGCCGAAAGAATTAATAAATAAAGAAATATATAATCATTATGGATTTACTGAATATATAAAAACATCAAGTGAATTATATCCAGATGGAACAAAAATTGAAGTAGAATATTATGGAAAAGTCATGTGATTTTATTGGATATATATTTTTTTATTTGAATGTTTTTAAATACTACTTAATAATATATTTAGCTCGAGCAAATTCGTAGGAACACACTAGAATTTGTGTGGAGAGTTATATGGTTGAATATTTTTGATTGACGGATATTGGCATTTTTATTGTAAAGGCTGACAAAAATTGCTATAATAAGGCACGAGATAAATAGTAATTTGCAGAAATTAACATAAAGTGGTATAATTAAAGTGTATTCGGAAGAATTCACTTTATTCGTTCGGCAAAATTAAAATTTAATTTTTTAGGAGGAAACAATTATGAGCAAAGCAACAGCTAAAAACGAAATTCAGGTGGTACTTCAGGAGTACCTGGGAAACAGAAAGGCAGCGAAGGTAGCTGAAACAGTGTACGCGGTAATCCAGAAAGAAACACGGCACACACACAACGGAAAGATGTTCTTTATCAATGAAGATTCTAATGGAGCACTTGTGCTTACAATGGAGTCTATGGTAAAGGAACAAGTGGAAACAATCTTGACCCAGTATCTTGAAAAAGATAAGGTTCAGGAGTGTCTCCAGCAACTGATAGTAGGAGGCATTTCAACTGAAACAGAGTTGACTGCAGAGTTTGAAACCATTACGGTTGAAGGTTCTGATAGTCAGATTTACTTTGACATGTTGAAATATGCTCCGTCTAGTGAAACTGAAAAGGAATTCTTGGAGTTTCTTAAGGAAGCAGTTGATGCTGGAGTAAAAACCTTTAAGGTTCCGGTGTGCGATCCGTCGATTGATGAAAACGGTTCTCTTCAGTTTGTTGCAGGTTGTAAGCCTGCAGTAGATTATTCCTATAATGAGCTGAAAGAAATTGCAATCAAGAATGGCGTACAGCTGGGGTCTAAAAACCAGTATGTACTCTTCTTGGCAACAATTATTCATCGTTTGGTTGAAGAAGGTTGGTCTAAGGCAGGCGCTTTTTTTGCAGTATGCACAGATTCAAACCAATTAGGACATTACTGGAATTCTGAAAAAGCCAGACACGATTTTGAGGTAACTGGTTCAAGAAAGATTGCAGGTAAATGTGATTTGGCTAATACCTACAAGATTTTGAAAAACGACGAAAAGGCTGGTGGTTTCTGGGTTGCTAGTGGTCGCTGCCATTGCTATGGTTACGACTTTCCGCTTGCCAACCTTAACCTTTTCAGCTACTATGATATTCATTACTTCTATGGTGTTGGTTGGTTTGTGCTTTAAGTAGCACTGTCCACTGATACTGCACCTGAACGATAGAGCTCTCTAATTTAGAGGGCTCTATTTCGTTATATAGAGTAAAAAATTAAAAAATAATAATATATAATTAAAATATATAAAAATCATAGAAAAGGAAAAAGTAAAATGAGTAAAAATGAATTAGTAATTATACCTAAAATAGAGAAATATATAGAATACATGTTAACAATATTAATAAAATTGCCAAGAACTGAAAAATTTAGCATTGGAACAGAAATAAAAACAAGTATGTACGAAATGTTAAAATATATTCTTTTATCAAGTAAAGTTGAAAAAAGAAAAAGATTAGAACTATTTAATGTTGTAGATAGTCATATATATTATCAAAGAATTTGCATACGAATAATGTATAATAATAAATGGATAGATATGAAGAAATATAAATATAGTAATGAATTACTTTCTGAAATTGGTAAAATTTTAGGAGGATTGATAAAATCGTTAGGAGTCAATAAAAATGCCTATAACAATTAGAAATGTCTATGATAATGCAGTATCTTTTGAAAAATTACTTAAAAGCCATAAAAAAGCAAGACGAGGTAAGCGAGAGAAAAAAGAGATAATTTTTTTTGAGTTAAATTTGGAAAATGAAATTTTAAATTTAGAAAAAGAATTATAAAAAATTATCTAAAAATTTTATAATAATCTTTTTGAAAATTAGAAAGCAATGCTTTTTAATTTTTTTGCTTTTACAAGTTCATATGAGCATAATAAAAAATAAATTGAATAATCTGTATTTTAGCAGTAAATTTTATAATTTTGTGTTATAATGCTGATAGATAATCAAGGAAGATTTAAAGATAAAATGTTAATAGATATAACTTAACATTATTATACAAGCATTCATGTTAAGTTTATGTTAGAACAATATATTGTTGGAAAGAACTTTTTGGAAAATATGATAAAATATCAAGATATTATTACATAAAGAATAAAGAAATATGTACTAATTTAGAATATTCCAAGAAAGGATATGGTAATTATGGAAATAAATTATAAGGGTGTTCTGTGCAGACTTGGAACTTATAGAGCGAATGGAGAAGATAAGCCAACGTTGTATTATATCTCATCTCCAGATAATGAAACTATGTATAAAGCAGGATTTGAAGAATTGCATTATGGATTATGGGGAAAAATATTAACAGACGAGGAATATAAAGAAATTATCAAAAGAGAGGAAGAAAGATAAATGGATGAATTTAATACAAAGGAAAAAGTAGAGGAATTATTTAAAAGTGTTGATGGATTAGGAGAAAATAATTGTATATTCCTTTGCTTTATAGATACTAACAGAGAAGGATTAAAATATGGAGCACTTGGAGCTTTAGGTGCAGTTGGTGGAGGTGCAATTGCTGGTGTAGCTGCATTTTCTTCAGGAATAGTAGATGGAATGAATAGAAAAAGTGATGGATATTTAATAAATTGGACAGAAAATGGTCTTGGAATAATTCCACTTGATGCCACAGGCGTTATGCTAACATTAACTCCATCAAAATTAAAGGCAGATACATCATCATATTTCTTTGTTAGCAATGAACAAATTGAAAGTATTGTTGTAAAGAAATTTAATATATTTAATTCAAGTACTAAAAAAGTAATAATAGCATTAAAAAATAATCAAAAACTACATTTAATGGCTAGACTTAATGAAAAATTAATACCATATCAAAATGAAAATTTAAGCAAATTTGCAGAGCAATATAAAAAATAAGGAGGACACAAATGCTAGAAAATATAGAAGTTTTATACCATAGTAGTATAAGAATTGATAAAGAAAAAATTATTTATATAGATCCATTTAAAATAGATAAAAATTATAATGATGCAGATATTGTTTTTATTACACATGATCACTATGACCATTATTCAGAAGAAGATTTAGATAAGGTTATTAAAGAAAATACAACTATTGTAATACCAGAAGAATTATTAACAAAAGTTTTAAGAAAAGGTATAAATCAAAATGCAATTGTTACAGTAGAGCCAAATAAAAAATATATGGTACAGGGAATCGAATTTGAAACAATACCAGCGTATAATACTAATAAAACTTTTCATCCAAAAGAGAATGGTTGGGTAGGCTATATTATTACACTAAATGGAGTTAGATATTATATTTCAGGAGATACTGATATTACAGAAGAAAATAAAAAAGTAAAATGCGATGTTGCTTTTGTTCCAGTTGGTGGAGTGTATACAATGGATTTCAAAGAAGCTGCACAATTAATAAATGAAATACAACCTAAAATAGCAGTTCCAATTCACTACGGAAGTGTAGTTGGAACAAAGCAAGATGCAGAAGATTTTGTAAAATTATTACATCCAGAAATAAAAGGTATAATTTTAATGAAACCGTAAAGTTTAAGCTTGTGTAGTATAAAAATTTACAATGTAAAAGCATAAATAAATTATAATTGCAATTTTTGAGGTTCTTATAAGGAGTTGGATATGGATAAAGAAGAGATAATTAAATATTGTTTAACATTAGAAGATACTTTTAAAGATTGCCCATTTCCAAATGACTTTGAGTCAGTCACAATGAAACATGGCAAAAATAAAAAGTGGTTTGCACTAATTATGAATGTTAATGATAAGCTATATCTTAATGTAAAAACAGATCCAAATTATTCGGATATATTAAGAAATACATACAATTATATAATACCTGCTTATCACATGAATAAGGAGCACTGGAATACGATTATTGTGGATGAAAAAGCGGATTGGTTATTAGTAAAAGAATTAATAGAGCAGAGCTATCAGTTAACAAAGTAATAGAAAATATAAAGAATCAGTTGGGTGATATTAAATATTTAATTTAAAATAGCAAGTAAAGTTGATAAATAAGCAATTCAAAATAAGCAAATTAGTGTTAAAGAGTTATATAAAAAAATATTACAAAGTATAATAGAGATTCAGTTATATAAATTACATTTTGTGGCATAGAAACCAATAAAAGAGAGGTGGTTAATACTGAATAATATAGAAAATTTAAAAAATCTAATCATACATCAAAGTCAAAATAATGAAAATATATCAGTAGAAGTTTTGTATAATGAAGATAGTAGTTTTTTAGATAAATAGTAATTTATATAGGAGATGATATACAATGTTATTAAAACAATCGAAGGCAAATCTAAAAAGATTTGTTTTTTTTCTTTAAAAGTATTATAAAATAAATTTAGGAAAGTTTCAAATATAAATGTATAATCTAAAAAATGAAAGGCATAAAAAGAAAGCATAAAAGTAGAAAAGTTTTTAAAAGTAAGGTATAATCATATGGGTATTTGAAAAGTTGAAAAGCTACTTGAAAGAATAAGAGCTACTTTAAGAAGAGTGCAAATAATATAAAGAATCAGAATAATAGAAGAGGTAAAAGATGAAAGAAAAGATAAAAAAATTTATTGTTAAAAATTTAAAATGGATTGTATTATTTATTTGTTTAATAGGATTTTTTGCATTAGCAGAAGATGTATTTAATAAAGAGATAATGAATGGAGATATAGTTGGATATAAATTAGTATCAACATTCTTAATATCAGATTTTGCAACACCAATAGCAAAATTTATTACTAATTTTGGAGGAGCAATAATCTTGATTGGATTGGCTTTTACTCTGTTTATTTTTATAAAAAATAAGAAAATAGGTGTATCAATAATTTCAAATTTGGCAATAATTACAGTATTAAATCAATTATTGAAAAGAATAGTACAAAGACCACGCCCAACGGAGTTTAGAATAGTAGAAGAATCAGGATACAGTTTCCCATCAGGACACTCTATGGTAAGTATGGCTTTTTATGGATATTTGATATATTTAATTTATAAATATGTAAAAAATAAATATTTAAAATGGATATCTATTATATTACTAAGCATACTAATATGCTCTATTGGAATAAGTAGAATTTATTTAGGTGTACATTATACAAGTGATGTTTTAGGTGGATTTTTTATATCTATATCATATTTAATTATATATATAAGTGCAGTTAATAAATTTTTTTATAGAGCGATAAATTGAGGTTAATAAAATTATTAAAAAATAATAAAATGGACTGATAGTTTAAAATAAATTTCAAAAAAAGAATCACTGTATTTTAAGGTGATTCTTTTTTTGTAGAAAAATGGTTGAAAAAACAATTTTTATATAGAATTACGAGAAAAATATAAAATTTTTTAGAAAATTTGGAAATAATATATACAAATATTTGTTCTTGTTATATAATTAACTCCATAGTTCAAATATGAAGAAAAGGAGAAGTTTATATGGAGCGATTAATTTTATAAGAGCTAAATTTAATATAAAGGATGTGTTCTTATGGACAAGAAAAAAAATGAGATTATTTTATTTGAAAACCAAGGAGTAAAATTAGAGGTAAATGTGAAAGATGAAACTGTGTGGCTGACACAGGAGCAAATGTCAAAGTTATTTGGAAAAGCTAAATCAACAATCAATGAGCATATTAAGAATATCTATAAAGAAGAAGAACTTACTGAAAATGAAACTATGACTAAATTCGGAAATTCCGAATTTTCTGATAAACCAACTAATTATTATAATTTGGATATGATTATTTCTGTTGGATACAGAGTTAAATCACAACAGGGTATTACATTTAGAAAATGGGCTACTAAAATTTTAAAAGATTATATGTTAAAAGGATATGCTATAAATCAGAAAAGACTAGATTACTTAGAAAAAACTGTAAAATTAATAGACATAGCCAATCGTATGGATGAAAGATTAGAAGCTGGAGATGCTAAAGAAATTTTAAAAGTAATTGGTGAATATTCAAAGGCATTAAATTTATTAGATGACTATGATCACAGAACTTTAAAGAAAATAAATGGAAATATAGATAATAGAAAAATAGAATATAAAGAATGTTTAAATATAATTAATAAATTAAGATTTAATGAAGAAAGTTCAATATTTGCAGTCGAAAGAGATAGGGGATTAGAAGCAATTATTGGAAATATTTATCAAAGTTTTGCACGGAGAAGACATTTATAAAAGCGTAGAAGAAAAAGGAGCAAATTTTTTATATTTGGTTGTAAAAAATCATGTGTTTGTAGATGGAAATAAAAGAATTGCAGCAACATTATTTATATATTTTTTAAATTATTATGATATTTTATATAAAAATGGTAAACAAGTAATCGATAATAACACATTAGCAGCATTAACATTATTAATTGCAGAGTCAAATCCTAAAGAAAAAGAAGTAATTATTGATTTAGTAATGAATTTTTTGAATAATGATTAAAAGAATATAAAAAAAGTTAAAAACATTAAAAATAGACTTTTTATAAAAGTAAAATTATGAAGGGAGAATACACATGTTACACAAAATGAAATTAAATGAAAGTCCATTTGAAAGAATAAAAAATGGAACAAAAACAATAGAATTTAGATTATATGACGAAAAAAGACAACAAGTAAAAATTGGAGACAAAATAGAGTTTTCAAAATTACCAGATTTACAAGAAAAATTAATAGTTGATGTTATCGATTTATACAGAGAAGATACATTTGAAAATTTATTTAGAAAATTATATTCAGATGAAGAAGAAATAATACAAAAAACAAAAACAATGCATACAATATATTCACCAGAAAAAGAGCAACAATATGGCATTTTAGGAATTAAAATAAAAATTAATGGAAAAATATGAATTACATTAAAAAAGGAATGTGAATTAAAATGAATAAGGAAGAAATAATAAAGTATTGTTTATCTTTAGAAAATACATATAAAGATACTCCTTTTCCAGGTGATTTTGAATCAGTAACAATGAAACATACTAAAAATAAAAAATGGTTTGCATTAATTATGTATGTTAATGATAAATTATATCTTAATGTAAAAACAGATCCAAACTATTCTGATATATTAAGAAATACATACGATTATATAATACCAGCATATCACATGAATAAGGAGCACTGGAACACAATCATTATAGATGAAAAGGTAGACAAGTCATTAGTTAAAGAACTGATAGAGCAAAGTTATGAATTAACAAAATAAAAAATCCTGAAAACATTGATTATTATTGAAAAATATGATATATTAAAAATACACAAAGCAATAATATATGTAAAATGCATATAATATTACTGCTGATATAAACAGCAAAAAAGTTGGTGAATCCAGCCATTAAATTGGAACTTAAAAAAGCGGTGAATCCAGCCATCAAATTGGAACTTAAAAAAGCGGTGTTTCCAGCCATTAAATTGGAACTTAAAAAAGGGGGATTAGAGGTAAAGCTCTAGTCCTTTTATATTTATATAAAAGTATTAAGGAGGTAATTTTAGATGATTATAAATTTAAAAATTGTTAGAGTTAATTCAAATTATTGTGATTACTTAAGAAAATATGATAATAAAGTGGCCTATAATAAAAATGAAAAAGAGTTAAGACCATTTATAGGAATATTGTTTAAAATCGAAATGTGTGAATATTTTGCACCATTATCAAGTCCTAAACCTAAACACAAGAATATGAAAAATACTTTAGATTTTTTCAAAATAAAAAATGGTGAATTAGGTGCTGTAAATTTTAATAATATGATACCAGTAAATAAAAATAACTATTCATTAGTTGATTTGAATAAAGAAACATTAACAATTTCTGAATTTTCTTTCATATTTTGAGGACGAAAATCCTTCAAAGCATTGTTATTATGACGATGATGTGATATAATAAAAGAGAAAATTGCAGAAAAAATAAGTGCATAAACAGAGGATTTTTCCATTCAAAAGAGTATATTATAATTAGGTTTTTTAGTCGAAAAATGGAAGAAAAAATTATAATAAAGAAGGAGGGAATAAACTATGATAGATTTAATGCATATAAGTGAAGAAGAGCTACACAAATTATGGATTGATGATCCAAACATATTAGAAGAGTTAGTTCAAGAGAGCGAACTTGATTATGATGATTTAGCAGTAGTATTTGTAAAACATCCTATGTTACAAGATATTATACTAAGGTATAAAGATGCAGAGGAATTATATAACACTGTATATAAGAGTCAAGTTGAAAATACTAATCCTGGTGATTATGAACATAATTGGGACGAATATCAAGAAGTTCACGAAGAATATGTAAATGCTCTTAATGCAATAAAGAATTACGTTTCTAAAAATCCAGAGTATTCTGACCATCAATTTGTGGAAAATTTAGCGTATGCTCCCGTAGAAGTTCTAAATTGGGACGACCCTTATGGAATTATTAGACAAGCAGAGCAGGAGAAAGCCTTACAAGGACTAGTAGATAAAATATTATCAAATCCAGAAGAAATGGATGAGGTCTTTAGAACTACTGACGATTTACAAGGACTTTATGAAATGTTGGAGAATGAAATATATTCAGATAATATTGTTTTTGATGATGCTGAAATGAATCATAACTCAATTATTAAGGATGCTTTAGAAAAACTATCTAAAAATTATGTGTTAGATGAAAATCTTGATTATTTAGATGAAGAAGTAGTGTCAATAACAGACGAAGATTTAAAAGAAGCAGATGAACAAGTGGAAGAATTTTTTGCAGAACATCCTGAATTGGATGATAGACCTGATTCACAAATACCTGAAGGAATGTCTACAGATGAGTATGCAGAAGCGATTGGAGTAACTATAAATGAATTTGGGGAGATTATAAGAGAAGGTAAACAAGAGACTAAAACTTCCATACCATCAGAATTAGAAGAGTGGCTTAATGGAGGAATGAGTCCATTAAAAAAACGTGAAGAAGAATTATCTAAATTAGAAAAAGAGGAAAAAACAATTTCTGAAGCAGAGGCATTAATAGATAAACAAAATGCTAAAAAAGGTCAAAGTATAGGAGAATAATATTATGAAAAAAAATACAAACGAGAAATCATTAGTAAAAGTTAATGAAAATGGTATATTCTATAAAATAAAACAATTTTTCAAAAATTTATTTCATAAAAAGGAAGTAGTAAATACTTATATTGCGACAGAAAATATTACTAGTGTTAGAACAGATGAAGATAGAAGAAATAAATTCATTGACGAAATTAAAAAAGTAGATGATGAAGAAACTTTATTGTTAAAGCTTCAAAGAAAATATCGTAGTGGCGAAATAAAAGAAGAAGAAATGACAGAGAAACAAATAAAATCTTTATGTGATTTATATGATAAACAGATTGCTAAATTAAAAAAATCTAATAAAATAAGAAAACAAAAAATTTTGGAATATAGAAAAAATATGCAAACTGATTTTTAATAAAAAAAGAAATATATAGCTAGGTTAAAAACCTAGCTTATTTTATGCACTTTTTCGGCTGTAATGCTCATAAAAGCGTTAGTTGAGGGGCGTCAATGATTTTTGAAAATGTCCCAAAATTTTTTTAACATAAGCCCTAAATTTTATTAAAAGTTTAGGGCTTTTTTAGTAAAATTTTAAGATACTTTTTCTAATTCTTTTTGCAATTTTAAATTTTGCTTTTCTATAAATTTCTCAAATAACTGTCTTTTGAATGGATGTATCATGCGTGGAATATAAATTTTCTTTGGTTCAGTTGGCATGATTTCATCAAAATTTTCCGATTTTAATTGTACTTCGGGTATTTCTTCAAGTGAAAATATACAATCTTCTACAGTAGCATATAAAGATTTATCAAATGCTTCGATTACCATACATTTAGTTCACTTTCCAAAATATATTGGTGTTCCAACAGAATTTACAGTTTTATAATGTTTCTTTTTAAAGCAAATTGAATGTCCAGTATCAACAACTCTGCGAGATAAAACAGCTAAAGTTAAATTTATTTTTTCTTTAGAAGGTTGCTTTTCAAAGACAGATTTGGTATTCTCTATACATAGAGCGAACTTTGAATTGTACTTTTCTAAGAATGATGGCAGAAAATTGTTGGCTTCTTCAATGGTAGTTATATTAGCCAATCTTAGTTCTGGTATTAATCTTAATTGAAAGGATTCGAAAAGTCTTTCAATGCGAGGCTTAAATTCAGGTACGCTACTTGTTTCAATGTTTGTGCCAAGTTGATGGCAGGCATAAGCAAATTGTGTAAAGGTATTATCTTCGTCAAGGGTAGTGCCTTTTTTATTATATTCAAACACAGTTCTTTTATCTGTTTTGAAAAGATATGGAATACCACATTTTGTAAGTATTTGGTAGTAAATGTTATAGTACCCATTTAAAGTCTCTTGATTGTCAAAATAAGCAGCAACAACGTGTCCAGTAGAGTCATCTATAGCAGCAAGTAAAGCTGTTTTTGTTTTCCAAAACCACAGATGAATACATGCATCTGTTTGAATTTCTTCGCCGAAATAAATGCATCGTGGTTGTCTAGGATGGGCGTCTTCAACAGCGACAATATTGGATTGTATTTTAGCTTTTTCTTTCTCTGCAAGCAACTTCTTCTTTATATTTTTCTTGGTAACTTTACGTGCTCTAGGAGATGAAATATATCTTTCTCTAAGTATTTGACCAACTTCTGCAACTGATAAGAAAATGTTTTCATTTTCGGCTAAATATTCAGCAAATTGCGTGTATGTACAATCGAAATATTTAGAAGTATATAGAGTTTCTATTTCATCTTTAAACTCACTGGATAAGGCGTGTTTAGGCTTTCTGCCTCTATTACCATGAATAAAAAATTCTTTTCCATATTCTTTGTATCCAGCAATTAATCTATTGATTTGTCTGATACTTTTCAAATGTAATTTAATTTTAGCGCGTTCCTTATTTCCATTTATTTCAACTAATTTTTTTATTATTTCATATTTTTCTTTTTCTTTCAATGAGAGTTCCACCTTTCGGATATTGTCCTCCTTGTATTTAAATGATGTTTCTGTATTATATAATTTAAGAGAACAATGATTGTAACGTTTGGAACGTTTTCTCATTTCATTACTTAAGACATTATCACATTTCTTTCATAATATGGATATCAATTAATAAAAAATTATTGTGATTATCCTAAAAATATGTTATACTTTATAAGTATTTAACATAAAAAGGAGGCATTTTATGTATCTTATAGTAGGACTTGGAAATCCAGAAGCGGAATATGCTAGAACAAGACATAATATGGGTGTTGATGTTGTAAATGAATTAGCAGATAAATATAAAATAGCAATATCAAGAGAAAAGTTTGATGGTCTATATGGAACTGGTGAAATTGAAAATGAAAAAGTGATATTATTAAAACCACAAACATATATGAATTTAAGTGGTGATTCAGTAATTCAATTTGCAAATTTTTATAAATTAAATCCAGAAGAGATAATTGTTATTTATGATGATATAGATACTAATCCAGGTAAAATAAGAATACGTAAAAAAGGTGGACCTGGAACACATAATGGAATGAAATCAGTTGTAAGCAGATTAAATTCAGAAGATTTTCCTAGAGTTAGAGTTGGAATTGGAATGCCTGAATTTAAAGGGGATTTAGTTAACTATGTAATTGGAAATATAACTGATGAAGAATACGAAGAATTGAAAAAAGGAATAAATAAAGCGTCAGAAGCTGTGGCATCTATTATAAAAGATGGAATAGATATGGCAATGAATAAATACAATAAGTAAGCTAAATAGTGGAGGAATAATGAACGAGATTATAATTAATTATAATAATCAAAAAAAAGATGTAATTGTTTTGGAAAATGGAAAAATAGTAGAAAAATATCAAGAAAACGATAATAATAAAACAATTGAAGGAAATATATACTTAGGGAAAGTAATAAATGTATTACCTGGTATGGGAGCAGCATTTGTTGATATTGGTGAAGAAAAAAATGCTTTTTTACATATAAAAGATGTTTTACCTAAAGCAAGCGAAATTACAGGAAATAAAAATGAAAAAATTAATAAAAACGATATAAAAAAATATGTTAGAGCAGATATGCCAATTGTTGTTCAAGTAAAAAAAGATAAAAATGAAACAAAAGGTGCTAGAATTTCTACCGAATTAAATATAGCAGGAAAATATGTAGCATTGGTTCCAAATTCTAAATTTATAACGATATCAAGTAAAATAAATGATGAAAGTGAAATTAAAAGATTAAAAGAAATTGTAAAAAACAACTCATCTGAAAATGATGGTTTTATAATAAGAACAGCAGCCAAAAATAAATCTGATGAAGAAATAATTAATGATATAAAAAATGTGGAAAAAACATATAAAGAAATAATTGAAAAAGCAGAAAAATTAAAAAAAGAAAAAGATATTATTCCTAAAAAAATATATGATGTTGGAGGAATTGTTAATAAAGTATTGTTAGGATTTACAGATAATATAGATAAGATAGTAGTTAATGAAAAAGACGTGTACAATTTTATTATAAATGAATATAAAAATTTAAAGGAAAAAACAGTGCTAAAAGAAAACGAGAATTTGATTTCAGATAATATCTTTGCACAATTAGAAAAAATAAAAAATAGAAAAATTTGGCTTAATTGTGGAGGCTTTATAACAATAGATAAAACAGAAGCATTAACTGCAATAGATGTAAACACAGGCAAATATATTGGAAAAGATACATTAGAAAAAACAGTATTAAAAGTAAATGAAGAAGCAACAATTGAAATCGCAAAACAATTAAGAGCAAGGGATATTGGCGGAATTGTAATTGTTGATTACATAGATATGGAAGAAAAATCTGATGAAGCTAAAATTGTAGAATTATTAGAAAAAGAGCTAAAAAAAGATAGAGCTAAAACACAAATTGTTGGATTTACACCATTACATTTACTAGAAATGACAAGAAAACATTTATGTAGTAATTAATAAAATATAAAGTGAAGAAGGGAATTTATAATAATGAATGTAGGATTTGTATCATTAGGTTGTAGCAAGAATTTATTAGACACAGAAATGACAATTGGATTATTTAAAAATAATAAATTTAATATAGTAAATGATCCATCAGATGCGGATGTTATAGTAATAAATACTTGTGGATTTATTGAATCAGCAAAAGAAGAAGCAATCAATACAATTTTAGAAATGGCAGAATATAAACAAGGAAGATGTAAGTATTTAATAGCAATGGGCTGTTTAGTAGAAAGATACAAAGATGAACTAGAAAAGGCTCTTCCTGAAGTTGATTTATTTATAAAATATAGTGAATACAATAATATATGGGAGCAAATTGAATCTGTTATTGGTAAAGTTGATGAAGATGAAGAAGATGAAAAATTAGATTTTATGGATAGAGTTGTTTCAACAGGAGAAAATTTTGCATATTTAAGAATTGCTGAAGGTTGTGATAATAGATGTACATTTTGTGCAATTCCATACATAAGAGGTAAGTATATTAGTAGAAAATTTGAAGATGTAATTGAAGAAGCAAAAATGTTAGCAAAAAGTGGAATAAAAGAGCTAATTGTAATTGCACAAGACACAACAAAATATGGAGTTGACATATATGGAAAACCAAGACTTGCTGAACTTTTAAATGAACTATGCAAAATAGATGGAATAAAATGGATTAGATTTTTATATGCATATCCAGAAACAATAACAGACGAATTAATTGATGTTGTGAAAAATAATGATAAAATATGTAATTATTTTGACATTCCAATTCAACACATATCAAACAAAGTGTTAAAAAGAATGAACAGAAAAAGTGATGGAGAAAGTATAAGAAAAGTTGTCGCAAAAATAAGAAAAGAAATACCAAATGTAATAATTAGAACCACAGTAATGGTTGGTTTCCCAGGTGAAACAAATGAAGATTTTGATGAATTATATGAATTTATAAAAGAAGCAAAATTTGATAGATTAGGTGCATTTTCATATTCAAAAGAAGAAGAAACACCAGCAGCAAGAATAAAAGAGCAGGTTCATCCAATGACGAAAAAAAGCAGATACAACAAAATAATGGCATTACAACAAAAAGTATATGAAGAAATATCTCAAAAATACATAGGCAGAGAGCTAGAAGTATTACTAGAAGAAAGAAGCTTTGATGGAGAATACTATATAGCAAGAAGTTATATGGATGTACCAGATATAGATGGAGTAATATTTGTAAACTGCAATGAAGAAAATCTAGAAGGCCAATTTGTAAAAGTAAAAGTTTTGAAAACACAAGACTATGATTTAATTGCAGAAAAAATTTAAAATTATTAAAATATAAAAATACAAATAGAAGAAGTTAGCTTGTTGGAATATTTAACAAGTTCAACTTCTTTTTTGACTTCAAATTTAAAATATAAATAAAGTATATATTGAATTTGAAAACGTAAACATATATAATGAGCTAGGAAAATCAAATATGAGAGGAATGATTTTATGAGTGAAAAGTATGATGCTATTGTTATTGGAATGGGTCCAAGTGGAATTTTTTTTGCATATGAATTAATTCAATTAAAAAAAGCAAAAAATATTTTATTAATTGACCAAGGAAAAAGAGTTGAAAATAGAAATTGTCCAATTGAAAAAGTTGGAAAATGTGTTAAATGCCAACCATATTGTAATATAACAAGTGGATTTTCAGGTGCAGGAGCATTTTCAGATGGTAAATTGTCACTATACAATGATGAAGATGATGATATTTATGTTGGAGGAATTTTACAAGAATATATAGGTGTTGAAAATACTAAAAGATTAATTGATTATACTGATGATATCTACTTAAAATTTGGAGCTGATAAAAAATTAGAAGGTGTAAATTTTAAAGATGAAGTAAAAGTAATAAAGGAAAAATCTAAAAAACAAGGAATTAATCTTATTAATATTCCAATAAGACATTTAGGAACAGAAAAAGCTCATGAATTATATAAAAAGTTAGAAAATTATTTAGAAGAAAATAATATAAATATGATGTTTGAAACTGAAGTTCAAGATTTAATAATTGAAAACAATTCAGTAAAAGGAGTAAAAATTTTAAATAAGAAAAGCAATAAAAAGCAAGAATTATTTTCTGACAATGTAATAATTGCAGTAGGAAGAAAAGGCGCAAACTGGCTTGTTGAAATGTGTGATAAACACAATATTATAACAAAATCTGGTTGTGTTGATATAGGTGTAAGATATGAATTACCAGATGCAGTTATGAAAGATGTAAATAAATATATGTATGAAGGAAAATTTATTGGATATCCATACCCATACAAAGATAAAGTAAGAACATTTTGTCAAAATCCAAGTGGTTTTGTTTCATCAGAAGTATATGACAATAATTTAAGTTTAGTAAATGGGCACTCATATAAAGAGAAAAAAAGCACAAATACAAATTTAGCTATTTTAGTATCACATAATTTTACATATCCATTTAATAAACCAATTGATTATGGAAGAAATGTAGCAAAAAATTTAAATGAGCTTGCAAATGGAAATGTTATAGTTCAAAGATTGGGTGATATAAATAGAGGAAAAAGAACCTGGCAAGAAGAATTAGATAAAAATTCAGTAGTACCAACACTAAAATCTGCAGTACCAGGAGATATAACATTTGCAATAGGTTACAGAACTATGACAGATATTTTGCAATTTATAAAAGAGATGGATAAAATAGTTGAAGGATTTGCAAACCCAGATAATTTACTATATGCTCCAGAAATTAAGTTTTACAGTAATAAATTAGAAATAGACAACAATTTTGAATCAAGTGTAAGAGGCTTATACTCAATAGGAGATGGCGGAGGAATGACAAGAGGATTAATGATGGCATCATGCTCAGGAGTGCAAATGGCAAGAAATTTGGCTGGAAAAATTGATTAGTAATTAACTTAATATTATATTTTTACCAAAAGAATATAGGTTACAGTAAATATTGAAATTACAGATTATCCTAAAGTGCAACATTAACGCTTAAAGTGCGATTTTTGCACTTTAAAGTTGCATCAAATAACTAATAAAAAATTCAAGCCTTTTGGCTTGAATTTTTTATTCTTCTATTTTTATATCAGCATATTTTTTTAATTTTTCATAAGCTAAATAATTTATTGTACCTGCTGGAAAGTTTCCGTTTGAATCTTTTTTTCCTGCTGGAACACCGGTTAAAAGTTCAATTCCTTCATCAATTGTACTTATAGCATAAATATGGAATAATCCATTTTTTACAGCATCAACTACTTCGTTTGATAGGTTTAAATTCTTTTGATTTTGAATTGGAATCATAACAGAATGAGTTCCATCAAGTCCACGCATTTTACAAATTTGGAAAAATCCTTCTATTTTTTCATTTACACCACCGATTGGTTGAATTTCGCCTTTTTGGTTTACTGAACCAGTAACTGCAAATGATTGATTAATTGGTACTCCAGATAAACTTGATAAAATTGCATATAGCTCTGTACTTGATGCACTGTCTCCATCAACACCATTATATAGTTGCTCAAAACATATACTTGCTGTAAGAGATAGGGGAATATCTTGTGCAAATTTTTCACCTAAATATCCACTTAAAATATATACACCTTTTGAGTGAGTAGAGCCAGATAAATCAACTTCTCTTTCAATATTTATTACACCATTTTTTCCAGTATATGTTGTTGCTGTTATTTTTACAGGTTTTCCAAACATGTAGTCACCAATATTCATTATTGTTAAACCATTTATTTGTCCGACTTTTGCTCCTGTTGTATCAATTAATAATGTATTTTCTTTTATCATTTCTGTATACATTGAATCATATTTTTTTATTCTGTTTGCTCTTTCAGATAAAGCCATATCTACAAATTCAGCTGTTACAATTTTTGATTTTTTCATTTTTGCCCATGTTGCAGCTTCACCAATTATTTGTGCTAAATCATTAAATCTAGTAGAAAGTTTGTCTTGGTTATCAGCAAGTCGTGAAGAATATTCCATTATTTTTGCAACTGCAGATGGATCAAGATGAGGAAGTTGTTCTTGTTCACAGAAACCGTGAATAAATCTTGCTAATTTGTTCATATTTTCTTCTGTATTATCAGAGCTATCTTCAAATTCAACTTTTATTTTAAATAATTTTCTAAAATCATAATCAACTGCAAGTAGTGTTTGATATATTTGTTCATCTCCAACAATAATAACTTTTAAATCTAGTGGAATTGGTTCAGGCTTTAAAGAAACCATAACCATTGGTGAGCGAGGGTCTGCAGTATTTTCAATTAATAATTGTTTTTGACGTAATGCTTTTTTTAGTCCTTCATAACAAACTGAATTTTCTATTAAATCATGTGCTTGAAAAATTATATATCCACCGTTTGCTTTGTGTAGTAAACCTGGTTTTAACATAGTGTAATCTGTTTTCAAAGAACCATAGTAATTTTCATATTCAAGTTTTCCAAATATATTGTGATAAGAATAATTTGAATCCATAATTACAGGAGCACCTTCTTGTGCACTATTATCGATAAATAAGTTTACTCTATAGTTTTCCCAAGGTTTTGGTGGCTCAGGTCTAGGACCAGGCATTTGTTGTGTTTCAATTTGAGGCTCTACTAAGAAGTAGTCAATATTTTTTAATATATCTTTTTTGATATTTTCTAAAAAAGTACTAATTTTTTTATTTCTTTTAAACTTTGATCTGATATAATTTATATGTGCATTTATTGTTAATAAAGCAACATTAGATTGCCATTCAGATAATTTCTTTTGAGATTCTTGTTCAATATTTTTTATTTCACTAATAACTTGTAAAATTTGCTCTTGAACAATGCTTGAATTATCTTCAAAGTTTTGTTTAGTTTCATCATCTAATTTTTCAAATTCTTCTTGTTCAATTGCTTTACCATTAATAATAGGCATCATATAAATTCCATTTTGAGCTGATTTTACTTGAAATCCATATTTTTCTGATTTTTTATTTAATTTAACCATTAAGGCTTCACGTTTTTCTTCATAGGTTTGAGATATTAAAGCTTTTTCTTTTTCAAAGTCTTCATTGTTAAATGTATTTTTCAAATCATTTTTTATATCTTTTATAAAAGCATCCATTTGCTCTTTAAATTCTTTACCTTGTCCAGCATGTAAAGGTAGGGCAATTGGTTCATTAGGATTTTCGAAGTTGTATATATAACACCAATCACAAGGAGTCTTTTGCTTTTTAGAAATTTTATCTAAATAATGTTTAGTATACATTGTTTTTCCAACTCCAGCAGGACCTTCAAGATATAAGTTATATCCATTTATATCTACATTTAAACCAAACTCTAAAGCTTTAATTCCTCTTTCTTGTCCAATTCCAGTTTCAATATTGTCCAATTCTTCAGTTGTTTTAAATTTAAAAATACTTGGATCACAACTAATTTTTAAATTTTTGTAATTTAATTCATTTTTATTTTTCATTTGTTCCTCCTTAAATTTAAAGTTGGTTATATGTATAAAGTCATTATAATAGCAGAATCGGTGTTATTATAATATTTTTTTCTAAGACCAACTTTAGTAAAATTAAATTTTTCGTATAGTTTTATTGCAGGTATGTTATGTTCATTTACTTCTAATGTTACTGAATTTAAATTTTGTTCTTTGGAAATTTGTATTAGGTTTTGTAAAAGTAAAGTTCCAATACCTAAATTTCTTTTGTCTTTTTTTGTAACAATGTTCATAATATTTGCTTCATCAACAATTGTAAGAATTCCTGCAAAACCAACAATTGTTTCATTTTGTTTGGCAACAATATATGTTGTATTGGTATTTAAAAATTCTTGTTTTAAAATTTCATAGTTCCAAAAATTATCAAATTCTGTAATTAAATTTTCCTTTAAATATAATAAATCTTTATCACACATTTTGCAAATTGTAATATGATTTGCAAAAGTATTTAAAGTTTGTTCTTTTAAATTATTACTCATCTATTTTTCACCAGCTAAATTTCTTTCTGCTTGAGATTTTTTTAAATAAATAGGTAGTAGAGAATTTGAATCACCATATATACCATTAGTAAATTTATTATATGCAGATTTGCCAATACTGATACTTGTTTGCAAATTTTGTTCACTATTAGCAAAAACAGGATTTTTTATTAATGTGATAATTAAATCATGGTGAATTACAGAACCATCTCCAACAAAAATTAATTTGTCATCATATATAGATAAATCACTTAAAATATCATGGATAGAACATGATTTAAAATCACCAATTTGTGTATATGCTGTTCCATTATTACTAAATAAAGAATAATAAACATTCTCATTTTTGGCATCAATTAAACTTACAATTAAACCAGATTCTGTAATATTATAAGCTAAGCTCTCTAAAGATGTAACTCCAACTACTGGAATATTTTTAGCATCTGCAAAAGCTTTTATTGTTGCAATTCCGATTCTAATACCAGTAAAAAAGCCAGGACCTTGTGAACAAGCAAGTAAATCAATATTATCTAATGTTAAATTAGTATCTTTGAAAAGTTCATCAATTAGCGGCATCAGGTTTTGGGAATGTGTTTTTTCATCATTAGTATGTTTTTCTAGTATAACAGTGGTATCTTCTAAAATAGATACTGAGCAAATTTTAGAAGATGTATCTATTGATAATATTTTCATTATTATTTTTAATTAATCATATAGAAAATCTATTGAATAATTAAATCCTCCTTGTATATATATTTAGATTTTTTAGGGAAGACCTATAAACCCCAAATAATATAATTAAAATAAATTTTGATATTTATTTCCAAAAGTTTCAACTTTCAATTTCCTGTAATTTTCATTAGAATCATCTTTTTCAAATGTTATATGAATGTAATCTTTAGGAAGTGCATCTTTTATAAGTTCACCCCATTCGATAATACAAATACCATTTTCAAAATATTCATCACCACCAATGGCATAAAACTCATCAGTATCTGACAAGCGGTAAACATCAAAATGATAAATGTTTAAACCAGTATTACTATTATATTCATTAACAATTGTAAAAGTAGGACTAGAAATTTCATTTTCAAGTCCAAAATATTCTAGAAAACCTTGAGTGAATTTCGTTTTCCCAGATCCAAGTTCACCAGTTAAAACAATAATATCACCCTTATGTAGTTTAGAAGCTAAACCTTTTGCAAAATTAATTGTATCTTTTTCAGATTTTGAAATAAAATTATACATATTTTCACCTTTTTTTATTAAATTATTCTGCGTATATTTTATATTAATATGGCGATTTTGTAAATAAAAAGTGGAATTTTTGTTAAATGAATAACATAAAAAATAGTTTCTATATCAATTTATGTCTGTTTTTTCAATTATTTTCTGAGATTTTGTGTATGAAATTACACATTTGAAAAAAATTGTGTCATAATAATAATACAGTTTAAATTGATTTTCAATATAAATCATACGACAACATTTGATGTATAAATGTCGAAAATACTACATTGACATTTAAAAATCTTTGTATTACTATAAGAAAAAAATTAGAAAGGAAAATTTTATTATGAAAGAATGTAAAATTGAAAATTTATATAATTTAAATGAAACAATTGCAAGAGATGTGTTTGATGGATGCACATATCCTTGGGAAGTATTACCTAAAATTAAAGATTTCATAATACATTTAGGAAATACATTAAGTAAAGAAGAATATGATAAGATAGGCGAAAATGTATGGATAGCTAAAACTGCAAAAGTTGCACCAACTGCTTATATAAATGGTCCAGCTATTATTGGAAAAAATGCTGAGGTGAGACATTGTGCATTTATAAGAGGCAATGCCATAGTTGGCGAAAATGCAGTTGTAGGAAATTCTACAGAGCTAAAAAATGTAATACTATTCAACAATGTTCAAGTTCCACATTATAATTATGTAGGAGATTCAATATTAGGATATAAATCTCATATGGGAGCAGGGTCTATTACTTCAAATGTAAAATCAGATAAAAAGTTAGTTATTGTAAAAAATGAAAGTGAAAAAATTGAAACAGGTTTAAAGAAATTTGGCTCAATGCTTGGTGATAATGTTGAAGTAGGTTGTGGCTCTATTTTAAATCCTGGGAGTGTTATTGGAAGAAACACAAATATATATCCATTGTCTTCAGTAAGAGGTGTTATAAAATCAAATAGCATTTATAAAAGACAGGGAGATATAGTTGACAAAATATAAAACAATAGTGTATAATACTATTTGTTGTCAGCAAAAAGTTGACTTCTTCATTTTTTAATTTAATTTTTTTTATTGGATTAAATAAATCCGCCTAGTATGTTTTTCATACTAGGATTTTTCTTTGTAGAATAGCAAAAATTTAAATTCAAAATAATATATAAAAATTAAATAAAAAATGGAAAAATGAATTTTAACAAAATTTTGCTTGTAAAATTTTGTCAGTAATGATACAATAATAATATATTAAAAATAGATTAAAAAAAAACCCCTAAAAACAGGGGACAATTTTTTTTAATCTATTTTTTTGTTTTTAGAATAATTTAAATGGAGGGTATTTGTATGAACACAAAGTATATTTTTGTAACAGGTGGAGTAGTGTCTGGATTAGGAAAGGGAATAACAGCAGCATCTTTGGGAAGATTATTGAAAAATAGAGGATATAAAGTAACAATTCAAAAATTTGACCCATACATAAATGTTGATCCAGGTACAATGAACCCTTGTGAACACGGCGAAGTTTTTGTAACTGATGATGGAGCAGAAACTGATTTAGACTTAGGTCATTATGAAAGATTTATTGACGAAAGTTTAACAAAAAATTCAAGTATAACAACAGGAAGAATATACTCAGAAGTTATCGAAAGAGAGCGTAAAGGAGATTACTTAGGAAAAACAGTACAAGTTGTACCTCATATAACAAATGCCATTAAAGAAAAAGTATACAAATTTGATGAAACAGATGTGGATATTGTAATAACAGAAATTGGAGGAACTGTTGGTGATATTGAAAGTTTACCATTCATTGAAGCAATAAGACAAATTGGGCTAGAGCAAAAAAGTGAAGATGTTATGTATATTCATGTAACTTTATTGCCATATATTCATGGTTCAAATGAATTAAAATCAAAACCAACTCAACATTCTGTAAGAGAACTTCAATCATATGGAATAAAACCAGATGTATTAGTTTGTAGATCAGAAATTAGAATTCCTGATGGAATGAAAGATAAAATTGCGTTATTCTGTAATGTAAAAAAAGAAAATGTTATACAAAATTCTACAGTAGATGTATTATATGAAGTTCCATTAATGCTAGAAAAAGAAGGATTAGCTAAGGTTGTTTGCGAACACTTTAATTTAAAAAATAAAGCACCTAAAAATGAAAAATGGGAAAAAATGATCGAAAAAATAAAGAGTATTCCAGAAAATGCAGTTAAAATTGCTATTGTTGGTAAATATATAAGTTTAGAAGATTCATATCTATCTGTTGTTGAAAGCTTAAAACATGGTGGATTTGCAAATAATGTAAATGTTGATATAGAATTTGTTGATTCAGAATTAATTACAGATGATGAAAAAGCAGAGGAAATGTTAAAAAAATTTGATGGCATACTAGTTCCAGGAGGATTTGGCAATAGAGGTATTGAGGGTAAAATTAATGCAATAAAATTTGCCAGAGAGCATAATGTACCATTTTTAGGAATTTGTCTAGGTATGCAAATGGCTGTTGTTGAATTCGCAAGAAATGTTGTTGGATTAAAGGATGCAAGTTCTACAGAGTTTGATAGAAGAACTAAAAATCCTGTTATTCATATAATGGATACACAAAAGGATGTTAAGAAAAAAGGTGGAACTATGAGACTTGGTGCATATCCTTGTAAAATTAAAGAAAATACTTTAGCTGAAAAAGTATATAAATCAAATGAGATTTCTGAAAGACACAGACATAGATTTGAATTCAATAATGATTTTAGAGCAAAAATTGAAGAAGCAGGAATGAAAATTTCTGGTACATCACCAGATGATTTATTAGTAGAAATTGTTGAAATACCTGCCAATAAATTTTTTATAGCAGGACAATTTCATCCTGAATTTAAATCAAGACCAGATAAACCAGCTCCATTATTTAAAGCTTTTATAAAAGCAGCAAAGAAATAATACACAAAAAAAAGTTAGTTCAAATTTTGAACTAACATTTTTTGCGTTGATAAGTTAAAGAATTAGTGAATTCTAACTTTGATAAAAAGATTTCCAGCATCTCGTTGTCCAATAGAAATAAGACGTTTAGGACTTACGCTAGCATATGCGTATACTTGCGATAAAGTTAATTCTGAGATTTGGACTGTTTTACATTTTTTGCCCACCATATAATATAAGGTACTAGTTGTGCAGTTAGAATTTATAGAGCCATCGGTTATAAGAACTATTTTGGAAGAATGAGGATTATCAAAGAATTCATTCAATCGGTTAATGTATGGCCTTATAACTTCTTTGAATTGCCGGTTTAACTTTTCGTCTGCAGATGTCATTTTTTTGCCTCCTAATGTAATATTTAGTCTTGCAAGGAGATAGAAAACTCCAAAATCTTGAAACATTATAACATAATTGTACAGTATTAGCAAATAAAACTAAAACAAAAATGAATTGCTAAATTTTCAATATTTAATAAAAAATACTGGAAAAGTATACATTTCTATGATAAAATACAAATATCCAAAAGGATAAAATCCAATTTTGAAAGGAGCTGCTTGTAATATGATATCCGAAGGACGGAGATCAGCAACAGAAGTAGCAGGCTTAATCGAAAAGCTGGAAAGTTTTGACCCCAAAAAGGTTGAAAGAGGTACAGTATATGTACGTGATTTATTTTCAAGCAAAAATGTATCAATGTCTTTACTGTATTTGTCTCCAAGTGCTAAGATTAAAAGGCACACACATAATGCGGAGTCTGAAACTTATGAAGAAGTTGACGGAGATTGCGTTGAGGTGTGCAATAAAGGTGAATCACATTACCTTGAAAACTCATCTACTGATAAATGGTTAGTCATTTTTTCAGTAAAGCGTAAGTAAAGCAAAGGTGTCAAGCTTAATTTAAGCTTGGCACCTGTGTTTTGTGAAAATTATGTGAATTTTAAAAAATAAATATTGACATTTAATACCAATGGGTATAAATTATTAGCAGTCTAACAAATAGACTGCTAATAATTTTTATACATATTATTAATACAAGCTAAATATATATTAATAATACTGTAACATTAAAGGAGGTAATATAATGTTAAAACCATTATTAGACAGAGTTGTAGTTAAAATGATAGAAAGCGAAGAAACAACAAAAAGCGGAATCATATTAACCAGTTCAGCAAAAGAAAAACCACAAATAGCAGAGGTACTAGAAGTAGGACCAGGAGAAGTGATAGACGGAAAAACAGAAAAGATGTATGTAAAAAAAGGCGATAAAGTAGTTTTAAATAAATATGCAGGAACAGAAATTAAATATCAAGGTGAAGACCTAATAATAGTAAAACAATCTGATATCCTAGCAATAGTTGAATAGGAAAAAGAAAAGAGCGAAAGGAGATTATAATTATGGCAAAACAAATTAAATATGGCGAAGATGCCAGAAAAAAATTATTAGATGGTGTTAATCAATTAGCAGACACAGTAAAAGTTACATTAGGTCCAAAAGGAAGAAATGTAGTCTTAGATAAAAATTATGGAGCTCCACTTATTACAAACGATGGTGTTACAATAGCAAAAGAAATAGAGCTAGAAGATCCATTTGAAAATATGGGAGCAAGACTTGTAAAAGAAGTTTCTACAAAAACAAACGATGTAGCAGGTGATGGAACAACAACAGCAACAGTTTTAGCTCAAAGCATGATTAAAGAAGGTGTAAAAAATGTAGCTGCCGGTGGAGATCCAATGGCTATTAAAAGAGGTATTGATAAGGCTGTAAATGTAGCAGTAGATGGATTAAAAGAAATTAGCTCTCCTGTAAATGGAAAAGAAGATATAGCAAGAGTTGCAAGTATTTCTGCTAATAATGAAGAAGTTGGAAAGCTAATATCTGAAGCTATGGAAAAAGTTTCAAAAGATGGTGTTATAACAATTGAAGAATCAAAAACATCTAATACAGAGCTAAATATTGTTGAAGGAATGCAATTTGATAAAGGTTATGTTTCTCCATACATGGTTTCTGATACAGAAAAAATGGAAGCATCTATTGAAAATCCATATATTTTAATTACTGATAAAAAAATAAGTAATATTCAAGAAATATTACCATTACTTGAAGCTTTAATGCAACAATCAGGAAAATTAGTTATTATATGTGATGACATCGAAGGAGAAGCTTTATCAACATTAGTTTTAAATAAATTAAGAGGTGTAATAAATGTTGTAGCAGTTAAAGCACCTGGATATGGTGATAAGAGAAAAAATATGTTACAAGATATTGCAATTTTAACAGGTGGAGAAGTTATTACATCAGATTTAGGATTAGAGCTAAAAGATACAACTATTGAACAATTAGGTAGAGCTAAACAAGTTAAAGTAGAAAAAGAAAATACTATAATTGTTGATGGTGCTGGAGATAAAAAAGCAATTGCAGAGCGTGTAAGCCAAATAAGAGCTCAACTTGCAGAAGAAAAGAGCGAATATGAAAAAGAAGGATTACAAGAAAGACTTGCTAAGATAGCAGGAGGAGTAGCTGTAATTGGTGTTGGAGCAGCAACAGAAGTTGAAATGAAAGATAGAAAACTTCGTATAGAAGATGCATTATCTGCAACAAAAGCAGCAGTAGAGGAAGGTATTGTTTCAGGTGGTGGAACAGCATATGTAAATGTAATTCCTAAAGTTGAAAAATTAATGGAAACATTAAAAGATGATGAAAAATTAGGTGCAAAAATAGTATTAAAAGCATTAGAAGAGCCAGTAAAACAAATTGCAGTAAATGCGGGTCTTGAACCAGCTGTAATACTTGAAAAAGTAAAGTCAAGTAAAGAAGGAATTGGATTTAATGCAGCAGATGAAGAATATGTAGATATGAAAAAATCCGGAATAGTAGATCCAACAAAAGTATCAAGAAGTGCACTTCAAAATGCAGCATCAATAGCATCTATGGTATTAACAACAGAAAGCATAGTAACAGATAAAAAAGAAAAATCATGCGGATGTGGTGGAAACCACGAGGCAGACCCAGCAGAAGGTATGGGTGGAATGTATTAATAAAATTGGGTGACAAATAAAAAATAAGTTGCCACAAAATTTTCCAGAGAAATCTTTCTCTGGATTTTTTGTTAATTAATAAAAAAATTTTCACATAATAGACATAAATGTACTTTATAATGTATAATACATAAAAAAACGAAAGGACGTAATATTATGGCAGATATAACAATTCTTGTAGTAGACGATGAGTCAAGAATGAGAAAATTAGTTAAAGATTTTTTGAAAGTGAAAGGATACCATATATTAGAAGCTGGTGATGGTGAAGAAGCTCTTCAGGTTTTTGAAGAAAATAAAAACGAAATTAATTTAATTTTATTAGATGTAATGATGCCTAAACTAGATGGATGGTCTGTTTTAAGACAAATAAGGCAAACATCAAATGTTCCAATTATAATGTTAACTGCTAGAGGAGAAGAGCAAGATGAATTATTTGGATTTGAATTAGGAGTAGATGAATATATATCAAAACCGTTTAGTCCCAAAATACTTGTGGCACGAGTTGAGGCAATATTAAAAAGACTACAAGTGAAAGAAAAGGATATAAAAGATTATGGCGGAATAATTATAAATTCAGAAGGTAGAACTGTAGAAGTTGATTCTAAAAAAGTAGATTTGAGTTTAAGAGAATATGAATTATTAAAATATTTAGTAGACAATGAAGGAATTGCTCTTTCAAGAGATAAAATATTAAATAATGTATGGAATTATGATTATTATGGTGATTCAAGAACAATAGACAGCCATATAAAAAAGATAAGACACAAACTTGGTAAAAAAGGCAAATATATACATACTATGAGAGGGGTAGGTTATAAATTTGAAATCGAAGAAAAATAAAAAAATAAGAAAACCTATGTCCATACAGGTAAAGTTATTTTTTTCATTGTGTGTAGTAATTGTACTTACAATTTTATTTTTAATTATAATAAATAATTTAGTACTTGAAACCTTTTATATTTATAATAAAAAAGATTCTGCAAAAGATTTGTATGAGCAAATAAACGAAAAATATAATAATAATGTAGCAGAGGAAGAAATTGAAGAATTTATTAAATATCAGGCTTCAAAAAATAATTTGGATATTTTAATAACAGATGTGAAAAGGAATAAAGTTATAACCAATGACCAAACACGAATTGAAGCTTTAGAAAAATTAAAAACAATTGTAGAGTTTAATCAAAATGGAAAATGGGGAGAAACATTATATAATGCAAAAAATATTATAATAAAGACTGTAAAGGATAACTCAATAAACCGTAATTACATAGTTTTAATGGCAAAGTTAGATAATAAAAATGAGTTATATATGAGAACTCCTATTTCAGCAATAAAGGAAAGTCTGCGAATTAGTAATAATGTTTTATTATTGGTTGGATTTATTTCGGTTATTGTTGCAGGAGTAATTGCATCAATGGTTTCTAAGCGTTTTTCAAATCCAATACTTGAATTAAATGATATTGCTAAACAAGTGTCTAAACTAAATTTCTCGCAAAGATATATTCCAAGTAAATCTAATGATGAAATGGATCAACTTGGTGAAAGTATTAATATGATGTCTGATAAACTTGAAAACACAATTAATGAATTGCGAAAAAATAATGATGAATTAGAGCGTGACATTAAAGAAAAATCTAAAATAGATGAAATGAGAACACAGTTTATTTCTGATGTATCTCATGAATTAAAAACACCGATAGCTTTAATTCAAGGATATGCAGAAGGATTAGTTGAAAATGTAAATAATGATGAAGAATCAAGGAAGTTTTATGCAGAAGTTATTTTAGATGAAGCAGATAAAATGGATAAATTAGTAAAGCAATTATTAGAACTTATGAAGTTAGAGTATGGAAAAAGAGAATTTAATAATACAAAGTTTGATATAGTGTCTTTAATAAAAGAAGAGCTAAGAAAATGTGATGTAATGATAAAGGAACAAAATATAAAAGCAACATTAAAAAATGAAGCGCCTATATATGTGGAAGCTGATGATTTTTATATAGAGCAAGTTGTTACAAATTACATAACAAATGCAATAAAATATTCGAAAGAAATAAATGGTAAAAAAGAAATAAAAATTGAGGTTACAGAAGAGCTAGATGGAATGGCAAGAATATCTGTGTATAATACAGGAGATAATTTTACTGAAGATGAGATGAAAAAAATTTGGGGAAGATTCTACAAAATTGATTCATCAAGAAATAGAGCAAGTGGAGGAACTGGAATAGGTTTATCTCTTGTAAAAGCAGTTATGAATAATTATGATAATAAGTATGGAGTTCAGAATAGAGTTGATGGAGTTGAATTCTACTTTGAGTTGAAAATGGTAAATTTGGAAAATTAGTGGGGAGTGTCGTGCCTCAAGGAAACCGTCAAAAAAGAGGCGTGCCAATAATGATGTCGGGGCGTTCGTCGGTTTGTATTTTCCGCAGCAATTCCATTGCTTCTTCGGGGTGAATAGGCAGGTCGGGGGCGATGACTGTGCACTGTGGCATATACTCTTGCAGTATTTTGGCAGTGTGTGTAGCCCCTGACGACATAAAGCCATGCACGTAAACAAGTTTCTTGTTCACCATCAAGTCAGGGAAAGTCTTTCTGTATTGATTTTCCATTGCTGTGCAGAAGGTTAGATTATCGGCAGGCTAATGTCGTTTATTTTCTGATAAATGTCGAGTGCATATATATCTGTCATACCGCTGATGTAGTCGATTACTGCCATAATACGGTCTTCGAGGTGTGGGTTGCGTATATCGTACTGACTTGAGAAACGGCGGATAAGCTGCTTGCTGTGGAACTTTTCTGGTTCGACTGCAGCACCGATGAGTGCTTCCATCAGTGTTTCCATAATCTTATAACCCGACAATTCCACATCGAGCACGGTCTTGCTGCTGTATATTTTCTCGATAGACACCTTTGAACAGTGCTTGTAGTTGTTGCGCTGGAGCGTTGGGATATGGTCGATTAGCGAACCTTCAAAGGTTCCGTTGAGTATGGCTTCCTCGTTTTCAACAAAGACATTCACGCACGCTGCTTCGAGCAAACCAACGGCACGAGCACGGAAATAGACTCTGAGCATGACTTTCTGTGAGTTATAATCAGA
>OGYM01000074.1_pt1 | contig 61247 bp, 60 predicted proteins | sample 1576491 | NCBI WGS metagenome assembly OGYM01 (sample SAMEA3541515, study PRJEB24748) | human gut metagenome | biome: human gut; feature: human-associated habitat; material: faeces | place: China | collected 2012 | reverse complement strand
AATTTCTATGATTTCTTATTTAACCATAGTTTGCTGGATATTTCAAGAAATTTCGTGATACTTTTTTCGACATTCTTTTTATTGTTTTATCTAATAGAGCTTAATTAATTTATACTAAATAAGCTAAATGAAGGAGCACTTTTTATGTACTCCTTCATAAAAAACTTTATTTATTTGTTCCAATTGCTTCAATTTTTGCATATATTTCTGGGAATTTTTTCTTTAGATTCATTATTTTTAAATCTGTTCCAGTCCATGCGTGCATTGATGTGCCTATGTTTATTAGCTCATTTTTTTGATTATATACTGAATATTTGAATTTTATTCTTACTGGCGAATAATTTTCAATTTCTGTTTTAATTGTTAGTTCATCTTCGTAAAATGCTGATTTATAGTATTTACTTGTAAGCTCTGCTACTGGCATCATTATTCCCATTTTTTCTGCCTCTGAATATGGTATTATGTATTTTTTTGCAAATTCTGTACGAGCTACTTCGTACCAAACTGCATATACAGAATGATGTGCAACTCCCATTTGATCTGTTTCTGCATATCTTACAGTTATTTTTGTTTCAAAATCTTCCATTATTTTATGACCTTCTTTCATTGTTTCTTCATAGTATATCATAATACACATACATATTCTAGCAAAATTTTAACATTTTACATACTTAATTTCAAAAGTAGTCCCACATCTACTTTTCGATTCTACTTTTATATATCCATTTTCTTTTTCAATTATTGTTTTTGCTAATGCTAGACCAATTCCTGTACTTTCTTTAGATGAGTGCTCTGATTTATAAAATCTTTCAAATATATGTTTTATATCTTTTGAATCTATGCCTTCTCCTTCATCTTGTATTATTATTTTTGTAAATACACTTGTATTTATTGTTGTTATAATAATTTTTGAATTTTCTTTACTATGCTCTATAGCATTTTTTAAAATATTTGTTAATGCCTCTATTTGCCACTTGTAGTCTGCTTTTATTGTTGCTTTATTGTCATATTTTTTTATTATTTGAATATTTTTTAAATCTAATAATATATCTAAATTTGAAATTACTTCATTCATTAATTTTGTAACATCAACCATTTCGTCATTCATTACTATTGAACCAGAATCAAATTTTGCCAATTTTAATAGTGATATTGTTAAAGATGAAATCCAATCAATTTGTTTACTTATTTCATTTAAAAACTCTTTTTTAGTTTGTTTGTCCATTTGAGGATTTTCATTTATATTATCTAATAGTATTCTTATTGATGTTAATGGTGTTTTTAATTGGTGTGATATATCAGCCAAGGAATTGCTTAAATTTATTTTTTCTTGCTCACTATTTTCTGCTGATTCTTTTAATAATACCGTGGTTTTATATAATTCGTTTCGTAATTTCGATAGCTCATCTTCAGTATTTTCTTCTATTTTTAATTGATAATTTCTATTGTTTATGGTTTTTAAATAATGATTTATTTCCTCTATTTTTTTCTCCTGCTTTTTGTTTGCAAGTAATAATATCAATATTCCAATTATTCCAATAAAGATTAATACTGTAAGATTAATTATTGTCGAATGTTTCATACTTTTTTCTAGCTCTTTTATGTATGCTACTTTGTTGTCTGTGTATCCATATTTTTTTAATGTTGATGCATCTTTTTTATTAATTGAACCATTTATTATTTTAATTAGTTTTTCTTCCGATACTTGTGGGTATTGTGCTCTAATTTCATCAACTATATTTTCTATTGTAGTATTTACTGTTGTTATATATGTGTGGTATTGGTATATTGTTAATATTGAAAATACAATTATACATATTAATATAAAAATACTTGATGGAATTAAAATCTTTTTTATTTGCTCTTTTTTCACTATGATTCTCCTTTTATGATAATTATTGAAACATTCATTTTTTTATTTCTTTATAAAGTTTAACCGGATATGTGAATATATATATCCTCTCTACTAAATAAAAAATTTCCACGCTTTTTAGTTTTCTATTCTATAGCCTATACCTTTTATTGTTTTTATTATATCATTTGGTGATAATTTGGCTCTTATTCTTTTTATATAAACAGTTAATGTGTTGTCATTTACGTAATTTCCTGCTATATCCCATATTTTGTCTAGTATTTTTTCACGACTTACTGTTTGATTTATATTTGTAAATAATAGAGCTAAAATTTTATATTCTAGGGCTGTTAATACTATTTCATCATCATTTTTATAAACTCGTTGTGCATCTAGGTCTATTTTTATATTGCTTGATGTTATTATGTTTGTTTGTATATTATTATATCTTCTTAAAATATTATTTGCTCTTGATATTAGTTCTCGTGTTCTAAATGGTTTTATTATATAGTCATCTGCTCCTAAATCAAATCCTTGTACAACATCTTGCTCTTCATCTTTTGCTGTTAAAAATATTATTGGAATATTGTAGTTTGACTTTATATATTTGCACAAATCAAATCCGCTTCCATCTGGCAAGGATATATCTAATATTATTAAATTATATATATTATTTGATTCTAGTAAATTTTTTGAATCTTTTATTGTCATTGCAGTAGTAACTTTGAATCGTTCTTGCTCTAATGAATACACTAACCCTTTTAATATAGACTCATTATCTTCAATTAATAAAATATTTTTCATTATTTATATCCTTTCCAAATTTTAAGCTTATTATATATTATCTTCCCTTATTGTTTCAATAATGTTTTGCTTATTTATTTTATTTAATGAATATTTCATTGTTAAGCCTACTATTATAAATACAAATATTATTGCAATTATTATTGACTTTAGTGGTAATATATATCCAAAATCCAGTCCTTTTGCAATACCATTATATATACAATATGAACCTATCAAACCTAGTGGTATTCCTATTAATAGAGATTTTAATCCATATAAAATGCTTTCTAATCTAATCATTCTATTAAATTCTTTTGTTGTCATCCCTACTGATTTTAAATTTGCAAATTCTTTACTTCTTAATATCATATTTGTTGTTATTGTATTAAATATATTTGTTACACCAATTAAAGTAATTACAGCTATAAAGCCATATAAGAATATTGAAATTAATAAAATTATCTTTTGGTTTTCTTCTACATATTTAGATATATTGTTTATATATAGTTTTGAACATAAATTATTTGTCTTTTTTAAATTATTTATTTCATTTTCTAATTCGTCTGGATTTTGTGATTTTATTACTAGACTTCCTACATGGAAATTTTTTTCATCTGTTTTATCTTGTATAAAATCTTCTGATACAAATAAGTATCCTCCATTTGAATATACATTTTTATATCCCATTGGACGTTCATCTGTTTTTTTGCTAATTTTTACTGTCCTTTTTTCTCCATTTGTTAATGTAATATCTATTGAATCACCAGTCTTTAAACTATAATAATTTTCAAAAACAGTTTTTTCGTCGATATACTCATAAGTATCATCTTCTAAAATTGCAATATCTTTGTAATTTGTTGATTGTATTCCTAAGTGCTCAATAAACTTTTTAAAATAATCATTATTTATCAATACAATTGTTATGCTATTTGTTTCTTCGCTATCTTCGGCAATTCTTTTTCCAAATTCAGATCCATATTTATTAATATCTACAGACCCTTCAGTCATATATGAATATGAATATTCTTCTACATTGTCTAATTTTGTTATTTCATTATAATTTTCAACTGTTCCATCATAAACCGATATATCATATCCCAAATCTTTATAATATACATTTACTATTTTTCCACCATAATCTAAAAAAGATGATAATGATATAAATATTGATATACTTACAACCAATGATATAACTGTTGTTCTGTATTTTTTCTTATTTCTTTTTAAATTTTTACTTGCTATAACTCCACCAATTCCAAACAACTTTTTTGTAATTTTTGAAGTTTTTACTTTTTTTGCCTTTATTTTTATGTCATCATTTCCACGAATAGCTTCTATTGGTGATATTTTTGAAGCCCTTCTTGCTGGTAATATACATGATAGATATATTGTTATTGCAGATATTACTATTGATGCTATTATTGCTAATATTGGAATACTGAAAACGCACTTTTCATTTAAAGAATCACCTAATAACGCATTAACAACTTGTAATAAAATTACAACTGCTAGCATTCCACACAATATACCAAGAGGTATTCCTATTATACCTATATAAAAGCCCTCATATAATACAGATTTTTTTATTTGCTTTTTAGTTGCACCTATAGAGCTAAGCATTCCATATTGTTTAGTTTTTTCTGATACAGATATACTAAAGCTATTCCTTATTACGAATACACTACTTAAAATTATTATAACAATAACAACTGCACCTACAGAATACAAGCTTGCCATTGTTGTATCACTAACTCCACCCTCATAGTCAATTAGGCTACTATTATAATTTACCGTTACTGAACTTCCAATATTTTTTTCAATTACACTTTTTATATCTTCTGTCTTCTTTTGAAAATCTTTTAAATTTGAATATAATACAGAAATATTAGCTGTATTTATATCATTTTCATTATCCATATATGAAATAGCTGTATAACCTGGAGCAGAAAATCCTTCAATTCCTTTATAATTTGATCTTTCTATAATACCAACAATTGTATATGTATGTTCTTTTGCATCTACTATTTCTTCCAAATCTTCTGTTTCACTTTTTGATTTTGATGATGATTCTGTTTCTTCGCTTTCATCAGTTAAAAGAGCATCTTCTTGTGTTAGCTCTAATCCATCTTTTGTTTGTCTTTTTCCTAAATTTAATGTGATTTTTTCACCTATTGTATAATTAATTCTGCCACTTTTTATTAAATGTTCTGGAATTACTATTTCATTTGAATTTTCAGGCATTCTACCTTCTAATAAAGTTACACCACCTTGCTCTAATCCCTTTTTGTCATATTCCATAACGAAAATATATGGTTTGTATTCATTTTCCACTTTTTCTAGTTTGCCATATCCTACATTTTTACTCAAAAAATAATTCTGCACATTTTTATTTTCCTTTATATATTTCAATTCGTCATTTGGAATATTTTTAAAACAAACATGATAATTTCCACTATGACTTTTAGCATAATTAATTAATGTTTTTTGTACACTAGTAATCATCCCTGCAACCGCACATATTAGTGCTGTTGAAAGCATTATTCCTATTATTGTTACTATTGTTCTTTTTTTATTTAATTTCAAACTTTTTAATGTTAGCTTTTTTAAAATATTCATTTTTCCACCACCTTTCTTTTTATGTCTTAATTATTTTCATCTCTTATTATTTTTCCATCTTCAATTGTAATAACCCTATCTGCCTCTTTTGCAATTTCTAAATCATGAGTTATCATTATTACAGTTTGATTAAATTTTTTGTTTGAAATTTTAAGCAAAGAAATTATTTCATCACTTGCCTTTGAATCTAAATTTCCAGTTGGCTCATCTGCAAGCATTAATGCAGGATTATTTATCATTGCTCTACCTATTGATACACGTTGTTGTTGCCCTCCTGACAATTGATTTGGCAAATGATTTACTCTTTTTTCTAATCCTAATGTATGTATTAATTCATTTAATCTACTTTGCTCTACTTTTTGACCATCTAAATCACAAGGTAATGTAATATTTTCTTTTACATTTAATATTGGTATTAAATTATAAAATTGATATATAAGACCTATTTGTCTTCTTCTAAAAATTGCTAAATTATCATTATTTAATGAGTATATATCTTTTCCATCAATAAAAACTTTTCCAGATGTTGGTCTATCTACTCCTCCTAATAAATGTAGTAATGTTGATTTTCCACTACCACTTGCGCCTACAATTGCAACAAATTCACCTTTTTGTACTGAAAAAGAAATATCATCAACTGCATTTACCTTGTTTTCTCCTCTTCCATATGTTTTTACTAAATTTTCAACTCTTAAGATTTCCATAAAATCATCCTTTCTCGTATAATAGATTTAATAAATTACATAAGATTTACAACAAAATCTTATGATTTATTGATTTGATAACCTGTGATATACTTACTTATTAGAAATAAAATACCAAGCTTTTTTTACTTTATTTTTTCATTTTACATTTTATATTTTAAATTGTATAAGTGACTTTTAAGTGACTTTATAAATTTTTGTAATAAAAAAATTTTCCATGCATATATTTATTAATGAATCAAATTATTTTTCTTTGTTATTTGACAATTATGTCAATTTGTGATAATATATTATCATTCAATTTTTTAAGAGGAGGTGCATACTCATGCAGAAGTTTCATCGTTCACGGCACCAGCTTCAGCCGTCAATGACTGTAAATCAGATGATTGTTTTAATTAGTGATGGCAAACCAGCCACAATTAATTTTTTACTTCATTTGAGAAAAAAAGTGAACGAATTTGATTTTGTTACTATGCTTTCAAAATTTGATAGTATCGGATTAACAGGATCAAATATCACCAGACTGTATTATGACTACTGCCACAGCAATGTGGAAACATACAAAAAAGTTGTCAACAGTCTTAATGATACAGATTCGTTAAAGCATATTCTTAGGTATCTAGGAATTACACACGCGTAAAAATATTCAAGACGGTTTAAAGGAGGAGCCATTTCTATGGCTTCTCTTTCATTTTGTTTTAGACAACAAAAAAACATCAGAATAATCTGATGTTTTTTGTAATCAATTTTATAATTATGCATTTTCTTCTACTGGATATACGCTAACTTTTTTCTTATCTTTTCCTAATCTTTCAAATTTAACTTTACCAGTTACTTTTGCATATAATGTGTCATCGCTTCCGATTCCAACGTTTGTTCCTGGATGGATTTTTGTTCCTCTTTGTCTTACTAATATATTTCCTGCTGGAACTATTTGTCCATCAGCTCTTTTTAAACCAAGGCGCTTAGACTCACTGTCTCTACCGTTCTTAACACTACCTTGTCCTTTCTTATGAGCCATGTTTTTTCACTCCTTCCATTTTTGGATTTTTTATTTTTATGGCATCTAATTAAGCCATTTTTATACTTTTTATTTCAACCTTTGTATATGGTTGTCTGTGTCCTTGTGTTCTTCTGTAGTTCTTTTTAGCTTTGTATTTGTAAACTAAAACTTTTTTAGCTTTTCCGTTTGCAACTACTGTTCCTTCTACAGATACACCTTTTACATAAGGAGCTCCAACTTCTACTTTTTTATCATCAGATACTAATACTACATTGTCAAATTTAACTGTATCACCAGCTTCTGAATTTAATTTTTCGAAGAATACTACATCACCTTCTGCAACTTTATATTGTTTTCCACAACTTTCGATTACTGCGTACATTTAAGTACACCTCCCTTTTTATGTATACTCGCTAAGCATAAAATACTAGGTAGCTAAACTTAATTAGCCTTTATGAACCCGACCCAGGCGGCTTACAGTTAAATATTCTATCATGATTTACAGTTTTTGTCAATTGATATTTTTTGTTTTATTTCATAAAAACTGCAATTGTATACACTATATATAATGATAATACATATCAATATTTCATATATTTATAATAAAAAGCAGAGACTACCATTGTAATAGTAGTCTCCTTTGGTATCCAACTTGTTCATCATACTTTTTAAAGGATATCTTCAATTTCTTTCATTGCCTTTTCAAAAGTCTGCTGGATTGTCAAGTTTGTTGTATCAATATACACATGCTTTGCGCTATTTAAGAAACCAAGTTCCTTAACACTGCCCTTTATAATATCTTGATACAATTTTTTTGTGTTTTCTACCTGGCGTTCAAAGTACTCAGGATACTCATATCGATCCTTTCCCTCATCTTCAGCCACTCTTTCCCATGCAACTTTTGCATCACAATTCATATGGATATATACATCAAATTTCGCAAGTCTTTCCGGTCTCTGAATTTGATAAATTTCGCCATATGTTTTGTGTGATCTGGTCACTCCGTGTGCATACTGATCAATTGGGCCTCTCTGACATACAAAGTAATCACAATGGCCATTGATCTGAAGCATGTAGTTGGACAACAAACCGTCTGCAAAGCTAAAAAGCATTTGCTCTGTGTACCAGTCGTTGTAACCATCCTGACTAATTGCATTATTAAGCAATTTTACAAGATAAGCATCACATGGTGATTTTGCGGTTATCACTGTTTTCCCTTGCTCAGAAAGATACTCAGCGATATTGTCCCTCAGGCTGGTTTTTCCACTTCCATCTTGTCCTGTAACACTTATGAATTTAGTGTTACATTTTGAAGGCAGTGAACACATGCCCAAAGCCCCATTTTTCCGGACAATCTCAGGTAAAAAGATTTTCATTAACACTCCTCCTTAATTAAGGTCCTAGTTTTTTACTTCTGCCTGTGATACCGTACATTTTATTCTCATCATTCATATTTGTCAATACATTTTTTATAACATCATACAAAAATTTTAGCCCAAGTTATGATGTCATCTGGAACATTTAAATTACCTTCTCCTGTGCCTATTTCTACACCTGGTTTATTTTTTCCATGATAATCGCTTCCTCCAGATTTATATAAATTATGTTTTTTACATATATCTAACAAAAAGTCTGTTTTTTCTTGTGTAAAATTTCTGTAATAACATTCAATTCCATCAAATTTATAATTATCTAAAATATAATTTAAAATCTTAATAGAATTTTCACCATATTCAAATATATGTGGTATAAATACCATTCCTCCTGATTTTTTAACTATTTCAGATGCTTTTTCAAAACTTGGTAATATATCATCCATATCAACAAAAAATTTGCTAGTAGGAACTGACATATATCTTCTATAAAATATATTACTATCTTTCCATGAATCTTCATCTATTAGCTTTTTATTATTTTCATCTTTTGTAATTAAAGAATGTAAATATTTTGATGCATACATTGATCCATCATACTTTTCTACAAAATCCTCAGGTAATAAAATACCTTCTGATATACATTTGTTGTATAATCTTTCAACTTCTAATTCACATCTTTCTTCATTGCTCATATATGTCTCATCAATATATTTTTGCAATAGATCAGTATCAACATTATATCCTAAAATTTCGATTGGAATCCCTAAAATTTTAGTATTTAGCTCTACACCAGGTATAATTTTTCCAGAAAATAAAGATCTTATCTTTTCATCTTTCAATTCATTATACTCTAGACATGTATTGTGATCTGTAATTGCAATACATTTTAATTTTAGCTTTTCTGCCTTTTCTAAAACCATACTAACTTCATCTGATCCATCTGAGTATCTAGTATGCATATGTAAATCTAACATAAAATCACTCCTTTTTTAATTTCTTTAAATATACTGAAATTATAATTCAATATAAATTACATGTCAATTCCAATATCTATAACAATCATAGCAAAAAATAAAAAGCCTTTCGGCTTTTTACTTTTATTATAATTGTTCAATTTTTAATAAGTTTGTTGTTTTTGCTCCGTTCTTTGGGAAACCACCTGTTATAGCGATTATATCTCCTTCTTTAACTCCCATTACTTCTTTTGCTTTTTCTTTAGCAATAGCAATAACTTCGTCAGTACTATCTGAAGATGGAACTATTGTTGGATATACAGCATAGTTTAATGCTAATGAACGAGCAACTTCTTCTGAATTTGTTGCAGCTAATACTAAACATCTTGGTTTTAAGTTACTTATTCTTCTTGCTGTATCACCACTTACTGTTGAAGCAATTATTAAATCAATACCTAATACACTTGCTGCATTTACAACACTGTTAGCTATTGTTTCTGTAATATTAACTTCTCTTTCTGAATCAAATTCATAATCATAATCATAGTATTCTTCAGTATCTTTACAAATTTGAGCCATGTATGTAACAACTTCTACTGGATATTTACCAACTGTTGTTTCTCCTGATAACATAACAGCATCTGTTCCGTCTAATACTGCATTAGCAACATCTGATACTTCAGCTCTTGTTGGTCTTGCGCTCTTTTTCATTGATTCTAACATTTCTGTTGCAACTATAACAAATTTACCTTTTTCACGACATCTTTGAATCATTAATTTTTGGAATTTTGGTAATTGTTGCATTGGAACTTCAACACCTAAATCACCACGAGCTACCATTATACCATCTGAAACATCTATTATTGAATCTAAGTTTTCAACACCTGTTGTACTTTCAATTTTAGATATAACTTTCATATCTTCTCTATGATATTCTTTTAATATTTCTCTTGCAGCTAAAACATCTTCTTTGCATGATACGAAAGATAATGCAATATAATCTCCTTCATGTTGGCAAGCATAGATTATGTCTTCTCTATCTACATCACTAATAAATGGAATATCTAATTTTACACCTGGTGCATTTAAGCTCTTTTTGTTTCCTAAAACTCCACCATTTACTATTTTACATGTTACACCATCATCTTCTACTGATATAACTTCAATTTTCATTAAACCATTTTCTAATAAAACGATTGAACCAACTTCTAAGTTGTCAATTGCTTGTGGATGGTTAACTGAGAATCTTTCTGATGTTCCTAAAACTGCTTCTTTTACTATTCTTATTGTTTTTCCTTCTTCTAGTTTTATTTCATCATTTTCCATCATTCCGTTTCTGAATTCTGGACCTTTTGTATCATATAATATAGCAACATTTTTTCCTGTCATTTCTCTTACTTTATGTACAGATGCAACTACTGCTGCTCTTTCTTCCATTGTAGCATGTGAAAAGTTTATACGAGCAACATTCATTCCAGCCTCTACCATTTTGCTCATTACTTCTGGGTCAGTACTAGCTGGTCCTATACTACAAATTATTTTTGTTTTTTTGATACTTGTTTTACAACTCATATTTTACATCTCCTTAATTAATTTTTTTACATAAATAGTATTATATATTCTTTTCTCTTAAAAATCAATGTCTTGCATAAAAAAAATGTCGTTTTTTAGTTATTTTTTACATGACACATTTTTATTAATTCTATTTTCTGTGCTCTTGTTAATTTTTTCAGCTCAATTTCTCTATGTAGAGCTTCCGTTTTTGTTTCAAATTCTTCAAAATATACTAATTCTACAGGTAAACGAGCTCTTGTATATTTTGCACCTTTTCCGGCTGTTGTGCACTTGTAACCTTTTGTATGGATCTACTGCGTATCCACTATATATTGTATTATCAGCACATTTCAGCATATATGCATAATGTTTCTTTGCCATATTTTTTCACCTCTATGAAATTTTTTTATATTTTCATTATACCAAAAAAATTAATATTTTTTTCATTTTAATTGCTTTTTATTTTTCTATGTGATATTATTTTACTGTTATAAAAAATATTGGGGTATCGCCAAGCGGTAAGGCATCGGACTCTGACTCCGACATTCCTGTGTTCGAATCACAGTACCCCAGCCAATATGTACAAAGGGTACATATTTTAACGTTTTTCCAACTTTTAAGGAGGAATAAAATGAAACATATAAAAACCATCAACGAAGGAAATCTGAAAAAAACTGCAAAAACTGGCGGTTGTGGCAAGTGCCAAGCATCTTGCCAAAGTGCGTGCAAAACTTCTTGCACAGTCGCTAATCAGAAGTGTGAACACTAATTAAGCTAACCACTTCCTTTCTGTTTTATTTGTTTTATTAAACCCAGGCGTATGTAACGCCTGGGCTTTTTCTTTATCCTAAAAATAACATTGTCATATATGCTCCATACATCAAAACATATATTAGTCCATTTGCTCTGCTCATTTTGTTTTTTGGTGGTATTGTTGGGAATAGTGCTAATATTACCGTTGAAATACATAATATACTTAAATCCATGTTGTAACTTGAATTAAATGTTATTGGTTTTATGACTGATGATACTCCTAAGATTAATAATATATTAAATATATTAGATCCAATAATATTTCCAATTGCGATGTCACTATTTCCCTTAATTGCTGCTGTTACACTTGTTACTAGCTCTGGTAAGCTTGTACCTATTGCAAGTATTGTTAAACTGATTACTTTTTCACTTATATTAAACATTTGAGCAATATTTACGGCATTATTTACAACGAAATCTCCTCCAAATTTCAAACCTACAATTCCTAATATTATTAATATAATGTTTTTTATTGTTTTATTTTTATTTTTTTCTTCAACTACTTTACTATCTTCTTTGCTTTTTTTCTTTCCCATATATATTGTATACGCAATAAAAAGACCAAATAAAACTAGTAATATAACTGCTTCAATTCTTGATATTCCACCTGATATATTTGAAAAAATCATTAATATTATTGTAAACAATAAGCACATTGGTATTTCATATTTTCTCGTTTCCTCTTGAAAATCAACAGGTTTTATTAATGATGACAATCCAAGAATAAGTAATAAATTACACAAATTACTTCCAATTACATTTCCTAATGCCATATCAGAATAGCCATCTATAGCTGATGTTATACTTACAAAAAGCTCTGGCATTGATGTTCCTATTGATACTATTGTTAATCCAATTATTATTTCTGGAATATGAAACTTTTTAGCTATCCCACTTGCTCCATCTACTAAAAAATCAGCACCTACAATTAATAGTGCGAAACCTACTATGATTAAAATTATATATAATAACATATATTTTGCCTCCCATAAATTACATCAATTTTTTAAATTATTTTTGTAAAAAATTCATAATAGAATATGCTGCATTTCTACCGCTTCTACTAGCCCAAGCTACGGTTCCTTTTGCTCCAGCTAAATCTCCTCCTGCAAAAATTTTTGAATTTGATGTTTGATTATTTTTATCAATTTTTATATGACCTCTATCTGTTAGCTCTAAATTTAGTTTTTCCAATATATTACTTTCTGGTTTAGATCCAACTGCCATTACAACATAATCTAAATCTATTGTAAAATTACTATTTGGAATTTCTACTGGACTTAATCTTGTTTCATTTTCCTTTTGTTTTAATTCCATTTTAACACATTCTATTTTTTCAACTTTATTCTCTCCAATTATTTTAACTGGATTTGTTTGAAATAAAAATTTAATTTTTTCATTTTTAGCTTCTTCTATTTCATGAACCTCTGCTGGCATTTCTTTTTCACTTCTTCTATATATTACAGTTACTTCGTTTGCTCCTAATTTTTTTATTGTTCTAGCCGTATCCATTGCAACATTACCACCACCAATTACAGCAACTTTTTTATTTTTATAATCAGGGTGCAAATTTTTTTCTAGTAATTCATTTCCACCATAAACACCATTTAAAGTTTCACCATCTATATTCATCTTTCTGGAAATATTAGCTCCAAATCCCAAAAATATAGCATCATATTCTTTTTCTAAATCTTGCAATTGTATATTTACACCTAATTCACAATTAGTTTTTATTTCTACTCCAAGATTTATAATCTTTTCAATTGTTTTACTTAATGTTTTTTTATCAAGCCTAAACTCAGGAATTCCGTGATATAATAGACCTCCTAGATGCTCATATTTTTCATATACTGTAACATTATATCCATTTTCACATAAAAAAGCTGCACAAGTTAAACCAGATGGTCCAGCTCCTACCACAGCAATTTTTTCTTTTCGTTTTTCCTTAGATTGTGGTAATTTCCATCCATTTTTTATAGCTTCATCACCTATAAAATATTCTATATTTCCAATTTCAACAGCACCATAATAATTTTTCATTGCACAAGATCCCTGACATTGTTTTTCATGTGGACAAATTCTTCCACATACAGATGACAATACAGTTGTTTTTGATAAAACTTCATATGCTTTTTCAAATTCTTCTAATTTCGCTAATCTTATAAATTCAGTAGTATCATTATTTAATGGACATCCAACTTGACAAGGTTTTGTAATGCATGTTGAACACTTACTTGCCTTTTTTAATATATCTTCTTTATTCACCACATGCACCTCCTTTTAAGATTTCAGATTTATCTGTATATGTTGTATGTAAATATTTATGAGCAATATTGCTATTTGGCTCTTTAAAAAATTCTTCATATATCTTTTTAATTTCTGGATTTTTATAACTTACTCTTTTTACCATCTTTTCATCTGTAGAATATAAACCTCCAATTCTTGCCTCTTTTGTTTTTAGCATATTTAAAAGTGTTGTTTTAGGTTGACCTCCACCTGCAATACATCCTCCATTACAATTCATTACTTCTATAAATTGATAACTTGATGAATCTTCTTTTATTATGTCTAAAACTTTTTTTAAATTTTTCATACCATTTACAACAGCACCTTTAATATTTATTCCATCTATATTAACCTCTATATTTTTTATTCCATTCATTCCACGTACCTCAGAAAATACAAGCTCATCATCTTTCAAATCTTTTCCGGTTATGTAATAATATGCTGTTCTAAAAGCAGCTTCAGTTACTCCACCTGTGTTTCCAAATATTACACCTGCTCCAGAGCCATCTCCTAGTGGAGAATCAAATTCTTCTTCTTTGCATTCTTCTAAATTTATATTATGCTCTTTAAGAAGTTTTGCAAGCTCTCTTGTTGTTATTACATAATCATTATCTTGATTAGTTATACTTAGCTCTTTTCTTTTAATTTCAGCCTTTTTTGCTGTACATGGTGCAACAACAACATTAACAATATTATTATGATCAATATTAACTTTTTTTGCAAAATATGTTTTTATTATTGTCCCTTGCATTGAAATTGGACTTTTACAAGTTGATATATTAGATAATAATTCTGGATAAAATAACTCCGCATATTTTACCCATGCAGGACAACATGAAGTAAACAATGGTAAATTTTTATTCTGTTTAATTCTATTTACAAGCTCCATTGCTTCTTCCATTATTGTTAAATCAGCTGAAAAAGTAACATCAAATACATAATTAGCACCTATTTTCTTTAGAGCTCCAACCATTTTCTTATCTATATTTGTTCCAATTTTCATTCCAAACTCTTCACCTAATGCTACTCTAACAGCTGGAGCCACACTAAATGTTACTACTTTATCATTTTGTTTCAAAATTTTCTTTATTTCTTCATAATCTTCTTTTTCACTAATTGCCTCAGTTGGACAATAAATTGAACATTGACCACAATTTATACATATAGGCTTTTTTGTAATACCTAAATCATACATTCTTGACACTGTTACTTCATTTCGACATATCTCCAAACATTTACCGCACTTTATACATTTTGACTCATCTACTTTAATTGCTGGGTTTTCTGGACATATTTCAACTCTTATTTTTTCTTCCACTATATCACCTCAAATTAATTTTAGAAAATTGTTTTCTAATAGTATAACTATATATAAATATTATAATAATTTCAATATTTTTTTAGTACTTTTTATTAAATTCTATTTTATTATTGCAGAGCAGTATAGAATATATTATTATTTAAAAATACAACAAAAAAAGATAACTTTCAATTATTTAAATTTAAAAACCATTAGTTTCTAAATCTCATTGAAAGTTATCTACTTTTATTCACCAGTGACTATAGTATAAATATTTATTTTATGTATTATAAAACTTTATATCTACACATTTTATAGAACCATACAATATTTTTATTGCAAACCACCATTGCTGGTGGTTTACTTTAGCAACAACATTTACATTTTCTTTCTTTTCTTTTTCTATTACATAAAATTAAAATCACATCTAATATTAATAATAGTCCTAAAACTACCGCTAATACTATTACTGCTGACAATGCTTCTAGTATTGCTCCTGCAATAGAAGCTCCTATTATTAATCCTATTACAACTGCAAAGGCTGCTAATAATATTGTTGCAATTATTGCTAAACATTTATTTTTAAAGCAACATTTTTCTTCTTTATTATAACAATAAATTGTTTCTTGTGGTTCCATAATAAGTCACCTCCTATATAGTATTTTGATTAATACTATATTATATTTTATGTTAATTTTTCATTTTTGTTGCATTTTTTTATTATTTTACCACAAGTTGATTTGTAATATTTTCCACACTTGGATTAATCTTTATTATATTTAAAGATTCATTACTGTTTTCAGGTTTTTCTTCATTTTTTTGCTCTTTATTTATAAATGTTATTTTAAATGATGTTACATTATCACATTTAAAATCTATTTTAAAATTTTTTAAATCCCCTGGATTTAATTCATCTATTTTGGCATATTCAGTACCTAAATTAACGTTATTTTTTGAAAACAATTCAACTTTCATATATTTATTTGTTACTTTTTCATTTGTATTATTTACTATTTTCCCTTCTATATATCCGTCATCTTTCGAAGCTTTTGCTGTTATTATCGTAATATTTGCTTCTTTTACATCTATATCATAAGTTTCAATTTTATAATATGATGTTTTTATATATGCATCTATTAATAAATTACTTACAACATATAGGCCTACAAATAACAGTAGATATATAAAAAAAGTTTTCATTCTACTCATAATACAAATTCTCCTTTATAATTTTCTAAATACACCTGCTACTTTTCCTAATATTTCACAATTACTTACTATTATTGGATCCATTGTGCTATTTTCTGGTTGTAATCTAATATGGTCTGATTCTTTGTAAAATGTCTTTACAGTTGCTTCATCACCTATTAATGCTACAACAATTTCTCCATTTCTTGCAACGTTTTGTTTTTTTACTAGAATATAGTCTCCATCTAGTATTCCCGCTTCTATCATACTTTCACCACTTACTGTTAGCATAAAACATTCTGAATTTCCAACAAAATCAATTGGAATTGGAAATGTATCAGATATATTTTCAACTGCAAGTATTGGCGCACCAGCTGTTATTTTTCCAACTATAGGAACTTCTACCATCTCTTTTGCTGTGTATAAATTTTTACTTTCTTCTTTTACTTCTGGTTTATTTTCGTTACTGTTTTTTGTTCCTTTTAATAGTCGTAATGTTCTTCCTTTTTGATTTTCTTTTTTAATGTATCCTTTTTGCTCTAATTTTGTTAAATATCCATGAACAGTTGCAGTAGAACTTAATCCTACTGATTTTCCAATCTCTCGTACTGATGGTGGATATCCATTTTCTTTTATTTGTTTTTCAATAAATGCTAAAATATCTTTTTCTCTTTTTCCTAATTCTTCGCTCTTTTTTCTTGGCATATATATATCACCCCTTAAACATACTAAAAAAATGATAACATATATTGGAAAAAAAGTCAAACAAAAGTTTTGTTTTTAATCGTACCATTCAAGCTCCCAACCACAAATATTTACTGTGTCGCCTTCTTGAACTCCAGCTTCTTTTAATTTTTGATTTACACCTAAACTATCTAAACATTTTTGGAAATAATACATTGATTCATTATCTTCTAAGTTTACTCTTCTCATTACTCTATCAACTGCTGGACCGTCTACAACAAAAATTCCATCTTCTCTCTTTATTGTGTATCCTTCTTGCTCTTCTTGTAATGTGTATACTTTTTTGTCTTCAACTTCATCATATAATTCTTCTTTTGGAAGTTCTTTTAATACTTGTGATACTCGTTTTAGTAGCTCACTAATTCCTTCTCCAGTTACAGCTGAAATTTTAAATATTTCCATATTGTTTTCTTTAGCTAATTTTTCTAAATCATTATATAAATTTTCATCTTGCATACTATCAATTTTATTTGCAACAATTATTTGTTTTCTTTTACTTAATTTTTCACTATAAGATTTTAGCTCTTCATTTATTGTTTTAAAATCATCTACAGGATTTCTACCTTCTATTCCAGAAACATCAATAACATGTAGTAATAATCTTGTTCTTTCAATATGTCTTAAAAATTGAAGACCCAAACCTGTTCCATTACTTGCACCTTCAATTATTCCTGGAATATCTGCAATTACAAAGCTTTCTCCATAATCATTTTTTACTACACCTAAATTTGGTTCAAGTGTTGTAAAATGATAATCTGCAATTTTTGGAGTTGCAGATGTTGTTTTCGATAAAAATGTAGATTTTCCAACATTTGGGAATCCAATTAATCCAACATCTGCTAATAATTTAAGCTCTAATATAACCTCTTTTTCAATTCCCTTTTCTCCATCTTGTGAAAAACGAGGAGCTTGTCTTGTTGATGTTGCAAAATGACTATTTCCTTTTCCTCCTCTTCCACCTGATAATATAAGCTCCTTTTGACCTTTATGTGATAAATCAGCTATTATTTTACCTGTTTCGGCATCTTTTATTAAAGTTCCGATTGGAACTTTAACATATAAATCCTCTCCGCTTTTTCCGTATCTTCTTGCGCCTTCACCGTTTTTACCATTTTCTGCTTTAAATTTCTTTTTAAATCTAAAATCTACTAATGTGTTTGAGTCTGGATCTACTATAAAATAGATACTACCTCCTCTTCCACCATCTCCACCATCTGGTCCTCCTGCAGCAACATATTTTTCTCTTCTGAAAGATACTGCACCATTTCCGCCATCACCAGATTTTATTATAATTTTTGCATAATCTGTAAACATATCTATTTGTATGACTTCTTTAGTTACAAGTCATACACTCCTTCCTTTTTTATTTTATTCGAAGTAATTTAATTTCATTGCTTTCTTTACTTTTTTCATTACTTCTTTAGCTGTTTGTTGTGCCTTTTTCGTTCCTTCAATTAATACTTTATCTATAATTTCTGGATGTGCTTCATAATAAGCTCTTTTTGCTCTTATAGGCTCTAACTCATCTATTATATTTTTTATTAATTGTTTTTTGCAAGCAACACAACCTCTTTCACCTGCTTTACATTCACTACATACAGTTTTGTAATCTTCATCTTTTGTGAATAATTTATGATAATATGCAACCATACATATATCTGGATTACCTTTATCATCTTTTCTTATTCTAGCAGGATCTGTTAATGCTCCCATAACTTTTCTTGTTATTTCTTCTTCACTGTCTGATAAATAAATTGCATTACCTAATGATTTACCCATTTTTTCGTTTCCATCTAAGCCTTTTATTCTCTTTCCCTCAGATAAAACTTCTTTTGGTTCAATCAAAGTTTCTCCATATATTGAATTAAATTTTCTAACAATTTCTCTACATTGTTCAATTAAAGGTAACTGATCTTCACCTACTGGAACAAATTCTCCTTCTAGTGCAGTTATGTCTGCAGCTTGACTTACTGGATATCCTAAAAATCCATATGTTACACTTTCTCCAAATAAATCTCTTTTTTGAGCTATTTCTGTTTTTACAGTAGGATTTCTTTGTAACCTTGCTATTGTAACTAAATTTGAATAAAATACTGTAAGTTCTGCAACTTCTGGTATCATTGATTGCACATAAATTGTAGTTTTTTCTGGATCAATTCCACATGATAAATAATCTATTGCTAGCTCTCTTACATTTTTACTTACCTTTTCTGGATTATTAAAATTATCTGTTAAAGCTTGAACATCTGCAATTAATATAAATTGTTCATACTCACCTGAATTTTGTAATTCAATTCTCTTTTTTAATGATCCAAAATAATGTCCTATATGTAATCTTCCTGTTGGTCTATCTCCTGTTACTATACGTTTTTTCTCTTCCATAATAAATCTTCCTCTCTTTGTAAAAAATAAAAATAATATATTAACATTAGAAACGCCATCGTCTTCCTACCATATTACTCATTTAATAACTCCTCCAAATAAATTCAAAATTACTATATATTATAATTTATAATGTTATTTTTTTCAAGTATTATAATAAAAATAAAAAAGTCCTTGTTAACTAAAATTTGTTATGTTAAAATGTTTTTGGAATTTAATTCTAAAAATATATAAAAAGGAGGATTTTGTTATGGAGAATAATACAGAGCCAAATCAAACACCTAATTCAAGTAGTTTTGATGCCAAAACAACAGGTTGGGTTGCATACTTAACTTTTATTGGTCTTATCATTGCATTTTGTGCTGGTGATAGAGAAGGTGCTAAATTCCACTTAAACCAAGCATTAGTAATAACATTAGCGTTTATTGCTGGTTCTATAGTTTCTTGCATTCCTTTTATTGGATGGATTGTTGGAAGTTTATGGAATATCTTTGTTTTTGTTTGCTGGATTTTAGGATTAATAGCAGCTATAAATCAGGAAGAAAAAGAAGTTCCTTTATTAGGACAAATTAAAATTTTAAAATAATTAATATAGCAATTGCTAATTTTAGCAATTGCTTTTTTTTATTTGCATATATTTATTTATTTTGTAAATAATACTAATAATAAATTTTATTATTTAACTTTACATTTTTTCAATTGGTTTATGAGTAACCAAAAAACTCAAATATATGCAAGGAGATTATGATTATTTTTAATATATCATAAAAAGGTATTATGGATTTTTTTCAAACTATTGATTGGATGCAAATTTTAAGATGTTTTGTTGTAGGTGGTTTAATTTGTATTATTGGTCAAATATTAATTGATAAAACAAAACTTACCCCTGCTAGAATTTTAGTAACATTTGTTACTGTTGGAGTAATTTTAGGAGCTTGTGGAATTTATAAATATGTTATTGATTTTGCTGGTTGTGGTGCTACAGTCCCATTAACTGGCTTTGGTGCTAACTTAGCTAAAGGCACAATTGAAGCAGTAAAGAATAACGGTTTACTTGGTGCTTTTACTGGTGGCGTTATGGCTTCTGCCGGTGGAATTGCTGCTGCTGTATTTTTTGGATATATTGCTTCTTTAATTGCTAAACCTAAAATAAAAAAACAATAATTTATTTTTATTAAATAATAACAAAATAGTGCCTTTTGTTAATGGCACTATTTTTCATTATTTCTTCTTTTAAATTTTTGTACTGTCTCATCTTTTACTTTTGCAGTTGTTTCTTTCACCTTCTCGGCACTTTCTTTTATTTTTTCCGCAGCTTCTTCTTTTACTTTTGATGCAGTTTCTTTTACCTTATCAGTATTTTCTTTTATACGAGCTTTTATTTTATCTATATTTATTTTAGGAAAAGCATTTATTAATCTTCTATCAAGAATTGATTTATTTGTTAAAATTTCCTTTACTTTTTTAGTTATTTCTTCTGTATTATCACCAGAGTTTTTTTCATTTACTTCTTTGGCTGTTTTTCTTAATCTTGAAATAATGAAAAATGATATTATAAAATCTGTAATAAAAATAACTAATAATACTATTGCTATAATATTTATAGTGTTTTTATTCATTTTATTTATTAAATTAATAAAAAATGGATTTGATATATATATAATAAAACAACCTAAAAGTCCAAATGGAATTATTGTTTCAAGACATATTCTACCATTTATATTAAATTTTCTTTTGCTATAATCCCACCATCTCGCTTTAAAAATTTTTTCCATTATGTAGCTTGTTAAATATTCTAATATACCACATACTGCAATTCCCATAAAAAATAATACTATTGGATCATTGTAATATTTACTTAATAATAGTGTTATTAAAATTCCTCCAACACCATATATTGGACAATATGGACCTATTAAAAATCCTCTATTTACAAATTTTTTTGTTTGTATTAATCCATTTATAATTTCTATGCACCATCCTATCATTGCATATATTATAAATAGAATAAAATATACACTTACATTTATTTCCATAATTATTATATATAGCTATATAACTATATACCCCTTTCTTATTGCAATTTTTAATATTTAATAATGTTTTGTGATTATCGAATTTTATAATATTCATATCTATTTCAAAATTTCGTTTTTAAAACTTGTTCCATTTTTTAGCTTACTTAAATTAAATAAGTCTAAAATTGTAGCAGATATATCTGCATATGTTTTTCTTATACCTAAATTAGTATTTGGTTTTATTTGTTTTCCATATACAAGTATTGGTGTGTATTCTCTTGAATGATCTGTACTTGGTGTTGTTGGGTCATTTCCGTGGTCTGCAGTTATTATTAGCATATCATCATCTTTCATATTTTTCATTATTTCTGGTAATTTTCCATCAAAATATTCTAAAGCTTCACTATAACCTTTTACATTATTTCTATGACCATATAACATATCAAAATCTACTAAATTAATAAATATCAAACCTTTTGAATCTTGTTTTATATATTCTATAGTTTTTTCTATTCCATCTGCATTTCCATTTGTATGAATTGCTTTTGTAATTCCTCTACCAGAAAATAAATCTCCAATTTTGCCTATTGCAATTACTTTTGCTTCTTTATCTTCATTATAAATTACATCTAACATTGTTTTTCCAAATGTATTTGATTCAAAATCTCTTCTATTATATGTTCTTACAAAATTTTCATTTTTGTCACCTATAAATGGTCTTGCAATTACAGTACCAACATTATATTTGGGATCATCTAATATTTTCCTTGCTATTTTACAAATTTCATATAATTTTTCAACTGGTATAACATCCTCATGTGCTGCAATTTGAAATACACTATCTGCTGATGTATATATTATAGGATATCCAGTTTTTACATGCTCTTCACCAAATCTTTTTAATATTTCAGTTCCAGAGCCCACTTCATTACATAAAATTCCTTTTACTCCAGTCTCTTTTATAAATTCATCTATAAGCTCTTTTGGAAAAGCATTTGGATATGTTTTAAATCCAGGCTTTTTTATATATCCACTCATTTCCCAATGTCCTACTGGACTGTTTTTTCCTTCGCAGGTTTCTGTAGCTTTTCCATATGCTCCAAGCACATTTCCAGCTTTATCTGCTATGTCTACGCCGTCTATATTATATAATCCTAAACTTTTCATATTAGGAAGATTTGGATGCTCACTGTTATATATTCCAACCAAAGTATTACTTCCTTCATCACCATATACATGTGCATCTGGTAGCTCTCCTACTCCAAACCCATCTAAAACAATTATAATTGCTCTGTTAATCATAATTTTTTCCTCCTTTGTTAAATCTTATTGCTCAGGACCGTCATCTTGCTCTTTTGGTATTTTAGAATTTGATTTATCCTTTTTACTTTCGACTTTTACTTCAAATTTATTTAGCTCTGACTCATATGTTGTAATTATTTCTTCTATATTCTCTGAAATTTCAAAAAATTGATCATCGCTTTCTTGCATTGTAGAATATAATTCTTGTAGAAATGGTATTCTCTCTTCACCATTTACAATTTCTCCATCAATCATACATACATAATTTTTATAAAATTCTTCCATATCACCCATTTGCTCTTCATAAAATTGCTCAGAGTCAATTGCATTTTCTATTTTATCAGCTATTTTCTGTTCATTTTCTTTTTCTTCTTCATATTTACTATAATCAAATTCTTCTATATTTTGTGGTAATTCTTCTTTTATCTCTTGTATCTCATCTTTCACTATATTGTTTTTTACTTCCAAAAAATTAGCCAATGCATGTTCATCTAAATTTACTAAAGCTTTATCATAAATTGTTATTTTTTCATTTGAAAGTCCTGGTTCATCATTATATATGAATATATAATGACCGTTATCATCTATATATGAGTTTACACTCTCAAAATCTTTTACTTTTATGAAACTTGTCCTTTTTGATGCAGTATCATTTAAAATTACTTCACTTAACCTGTATTCTATATCCAATTTTTTATTCTCGTATAAATATGCACCACCTTCAGCTGCAATTATTGATGAAAAATTAGTCCCATTTAAATTAATACAATAACATTTACCTTTTTGATATATATTTACACTATCTTTTCCATCAGATATTTGTAATATAAATTTATTTTGTTTACTTATTATTTTTTTAGTTTCTTTAATATTTTCAAGAACTTGCATTATTCTTCTCATATATGCATTATTTACAATTTCAGATTTTTCGTACTCTTCCAACATATTATCACATCCTATTTTTATAGGGCATAGATGTATTTATATTATATATTTATGCCCTATATATTTTTTTACTTTATTACTTATTATTTATCTTATTGTCTACTTCATACTTAATTTTATCTACAAATTCATTTAATTTCATTGCACCTATATCACCATCTTTATGTGATCTAACTCCAACTTCTTCATTTTCCATTTCTTTGTTACCTATTATTAGCATATATGGAACTTTTTCAAGTTGTGCTTCACGAATTTTGTATCCTATTTTTTCATTTCTATCATCAAGCTCTGTTCTTATTCCTTTTAACATAAGTGCTTCTCTTACCTTTTTAGCATATTCTTTATGACTATCTGCTATAGGTAAAATTTTTACTTGTGTTGGTGCAAGCCATGTTGGGAATACACCTTTTGTTTCTTCAATTAAGAATGATATAAATCTGTCAGAAGATCCTAATATTGCTCTGTGTATAACAACTGGTCTGTGTTCTTTTCCATCTTCACCAATATATGTTAAATCAAATCTATCTGGTAATGCAAAATCTAATTGGCAAGTTGGAATTGTTATATCATGATTTAATGCTGTTTTTATTTGAATATCTATCTTTGGACCATAAAATGCTGCTTCACCTTCTGCTTCATAAAAGTCTATGTTTAGCTCTTTTAATATTGCTCTTAATTGGCTTTCTGCTGTTTCCCACATTTCATCATTATCTATATATTTTTCTTTATTATTTTTATCTCTTAATGATAATCTATATTTAAATGATGAACTTGGGAATCCGAAGTCTTTTTGATATACTTCTACTATTAATTTAAGTACTTTTCCAACTTCTTCTTTTATTTGGTCTGGTCTTACAAATAAATGAGCATCATTTTGACACATTTGACGTACTCTTTCTAGTCCACATACTGCTCCACTATTTTCATATCTAAAATCATTTGCAAGTTCACCAATTTTTATTGGTAAATCTTTATATGAACGTAATTCGCTTTTGTAAACTAACATATGATGTGGACAATTCATTGGTCTTAATACCATTTCTTCTGTGTCCATTTTCATTATTGGAAACATATCATCTTTATAATGATCCCAGTGACCACTTATTTTATAAAGTTCAGTATTAGCAAGTGATGGTGTATATACATGACTATAACCTAATGCTATTTCTTTGTCTTGTATATATCTTTCTAATAATCTTCTTATTGTTGCTCCCTTTGGTAAATATATTGGAAGACCTGCACCTACTAATTTATGTGTCATAAATAATTTTAAATCTTTTCCTATTTTTCTATGGTCACGCTCTTTTGCTTCTTCTCTTAATTTTAAGAATTCTTCTAATTCACTAGCTTTTGGGAATGAAATTGCATATACTCTTTGTAACATCTTGTTATGCTCATCACCTCTCCAATAAGCACCTGAATTTGCTAATAATTTAATAGCTTTAATTTTTCCAGTGCTCATTAAATGTGGACCCGCACATAAGTCTGTAAAATCGCCTTGTTTATAAAATGAAATTTCTTCTCCTTCTGGTAAATCATTAATTAATTCTTGTTTATATGGTTGTCCTTCCATTAATTTTAAAGCTTCTTCTTTTGGTAAAGAAAATCTTTCTATTGGTAAATCTTCTTTTATAATTTTTTTCATTTCAGCTTCTATTTTTTCTTTATCTTCATCATTAAAAGCTGCTGATGAATCAAAATCATAATAAAAACCTTCATCTATTGCTGGACCTATTGCAAATTTTGTGTCTGGAAATAATCTCATTACAGCTTGTGCCATAATATGTGATGTTGTATGCCAGTATGCTTTTTTTCCTTCGATACTGTCAAAAGTTAATATTTCTAGTTTGCAATCTTTATTTAATTCAAATCTTAAATCTTTAACTTCTTCATCTACTTTTCCAACCATAGCCATACGAGCTAACCCTTGACTTATTTGTTTTGCAACATCTAAAATGCTTTTTCCTTCCTCTACTTCAATTATAGAGCCATCTTTTAATTCTACTTTTATCATAAAAATTCCCCTTTCTTTATAGTCTTTTGAATTTTTATTTTACATACAAAAAACTCCTAAAGACCATAAATAAATATAATCTTTAGGAGTGCTTTTATAACACGGTTCCATCCTATTTTTAACTTAATTAATACTTTTAACGCAAGTTATACGTCCAAATTAATGGCAACAATGAGGTAGTTTTTCAAATATTTTTTTAAGATTAGCTTTCAGCCTAAGTGACTAATCCTCTCTGATAAAAAGTGATATTTTACTTTGTCTCATTTATGTTTTTGATGTATTTATTATACTATTTTTTATTTGTTTGTCAACACTTATATATCTTTTTGTGCATTTAATGTATGTACTACATTATTTTCTTTATCTATTACGTAGTTCATATAATAATTTTCTTCATTGTTTTCAGATTTTTTAAATACTTCTCCCAACGAAATTGCAATTTTACTTCCATTTTCTGCATTATATATTCCGTATAAAGATTTTTCTTTATTATATAAAAATACTATTCCATCTATATTATCTTTTATATTTGGAATTACATCAACAGAATCTCCACTTTGTGCTATCGTACAGCCTATGTCTTGAAATTGTGGCTCTATTAGCTTTTTACCTTCTATACTATATAGACCCCATTTTCCATCTTGTTTTACTGGTATATATTTATTATTTAAAATATATTTATTATCTATATTTGTATATAATTTTTCATCTATTCCAATTTGCTCAAATAAAGGATATACTATTATTTTTCCATCGGAATTCATAATTCCATATTTTTCTTTGTCTTTAATTACAAAATATGTAAAACTATTATCTGCTTCTTTTATTTCATCATACTGTGAATTCATTGTTTTTCCTACTTCTTGATTATCTAAGTTTAATTGCAATACGCTTTGTTTATTATCTGCACTTGTTATTACATCTAATGTTTGTGCACCTTCATTAAATTTTATTGATGAATATTTGCAACTTGCAACATATATATTTAATTTATCTGAATTTGTGTAACTTCCTACGCCTAAATTGCCTTCAGTATCTTTAACAATAGTCATTCCATATTTTAATAACCTTTTATTAATATAGTCATAATCTGTTGATGGTACTATATCTGCTCTTTTAGATTTTGCAAGAGCTTCTAAATAATCTGATGAATACATTGATAAAGTATTTTTCTTTTTATCATATGAAATAGATATATCAAATCCAAGCTCTATTGCCTCTGTACTTGCATATATTTCATCATTTACATATTTTATGTTATTATTTATTGTAAAATATTCGTATTCTTCCTCAATATTATCTTGTTCATTTTCTTGATTATTTTTTTTATTTTTATCTTCTTCTTTTTTTATTACAATTGTTTTATATACTTTATTTGAATCCGCAATATATGATGTATATTCGTTTTGGATTCTTACTTGACATTTTGTTTTGTCTTCACCTTTTTTCTTATATTCACTATTATAATACTGATAATTTAACATTGTTGACAAGTTTCTTACTGATATATAAATATCACCATTTTCTTCTACTACTTTTCCTTTTTCATTTTTTAAAATTAAATTATTATCTATATTAGATTGTTCATTTCCATCAACTAATATCTTAAATTTTTTTGCATTTTTTGTGCTTATATATACTAATAAAACAATTACTAAAATTATTAATATCGCTATTATTTTTATTATGTTTCTTTTTAATTTTTGCTTTTTCTCTTGTTCGAACATTACTTCACGTTCATCTATAAGCGTCATTTTTACATCCTTTCTAAGAAATAATTAATTCCTTTTAAATTACTCTGTATAGCCATATTTGCTATAAAATTCATTTTTAAAGTTTAACAAATTGTCGTTTTCTATTTCTTTTCTTACTCTTTCCATTAGCTTTGATAAGAAATATAAGTTATGTATTGATAATAATCTTACACCTAATATTTCTTTTGTTTTTACTAAATGTCTTAAATATGCTTTTGTATAATTTCTACAAGTATAGCAATCACATTCTGAATCTAGTGGTGTAAAATCTCTTTCATATGTAGCATTTCTTACTACTACTTTTCCATTCCATGTCATTGCAGTTCCATTTCTGGCAATTCTTGTTGGTAATACACAGTCACACATATCTATTCCTGCAAGAGCCGCTTCTATTAAGTAATCTGGTGTTCCTACTCCCATTAAATATCTTGGTTTATTTTTTGGCATTTTAGGTGTTGTATATCTTAATATATCTAAAAATTCTTCCTTTGGCTCTCCTACACTAATTCCACCTATTGCATATCCTGGAAAATCCATTGCTACTAAATCTTCCAAACTTTTATCTCTTAAATCTTTATAAAATCCACCTTGTATTATTCCAAATAGACCTTGTTTTTCTGTATTTTTATGTGCTTCTTTACATCTTTTAGCCCATCTTGTTGTTCTTTCCATTGATTGCTTTGTATATTCATATGTTGCAGGATATTCAACACACTCATCAAAAGCCATTATTATATCTGCGCCTAAATCATTTTCAGTTTCCATTACGCTTTCTGGTGAGAAGAAATGTTTACTTCCATCTAAATGTGATTTAAACTCTACACCTTCTTCTGAAATAGTACGTAAATCTCCCAAACTAAATACCTGAAAACCACCGCTATCAGTTAATATTGCTCTATCCCAGTTCATAAACTTATGAAGTCCACCAGCTTCTTTTACAAGTTTACTACCAGGTCTTAAATATAAATGATATGTATTTGATAATATTATTTTTGCATCAATCATATCTTTTAATTCGTCTGGTGTCATTGATTTTACAGTTGCTTGTGTTCCAACCGGCATAAATACTGGAGTTTGTATATCACCATGTGGTGTATGAATTACACCTCTTCTAGCTCCTGTTTGTTTACACTCATGTAATAATTCATATGTTATTGCTTGACTCATCTTTATTCTCCTTTTGTTTTATATTTTTACTTATTATTCTATATACATTGCATCTCCAAAACTAAAGAATCTATATTTTTGATTTACAGCTTCTTTATATGCATCTAAAATATATTCTCTTCCTGCTAGAGCAGAAACTAACATTACTAATGTTGACTCTGGTAAATGGAAATTTGTTATTAAACTATCAATACATTTAAATTTGTAACCTGGATATATGAATATACTTGTATCTCCTTCAACTTCTTTTACCATTCCATTTTCGTCTGCAACAGATTCTAGTACTCTGCAAGATGTTGTTCCAACTGCAATTATTCTTCCACCATTTTTTCGTGCATTATTTATTTTTTCTGCATCTTCTTTTTTTATATAATAATGCTCTGTGTGCATATCGTGCTCTTCTATATTTTCTTCTTTTACAGGTCTAAAAGTTCCTATACCTACATGTAATGTAACATTTGCTATTTCTACACCTTTATCTTTAATTTTTTGTAATAGCTCTTCTGTAAAATGCAATCCTGCTGTTGGTGCTGCTGCTGAGCCATCATATTTAGCATATACTGTTTGATACATTTCCTTTTTTTCTAATTTTTCTTTTATATATGGTGGTAATGGCATTAATCCTATTTGATCTAGTATTTCATTAAATATCCCATCATAATGGAACTCTACTTTTCTATTTCCGCCTTCCATTTTATCTAATATATCAGCCTTTAGTAATCCATCACCAAATGAAACTTGTGCTCCAGGCATTAGTTTTTTACCTGGTCTTACCATTACTTCCCAAGTATCTCCTTCTATTCTATTTAATAGTAAAAATTCTACATTTGCTCCTGTTTGCTCTTTTTTACCATATAATCTGGCAGGTATTACTTTTGTGTTATTTCTTACTAAACAATCTCCTGGTTGCAAATAATCAATTATATCTTTAAACACTTTATGCTCTATTGTTTTATTTTTTCTATTTAGCACCATTAATCTTGCTTCATCTCTTTTTTCTATTGGAACTTGTGCTATTAGTTCTTTTGGTAAATCATAATTAAAGTCTGATAATTTCATTATAAATTTCATTTCCTTCCATTTTTATATTTTTGCATTTGCCGTATTTATTATTGATTTTATTTTTTCTACTGTTCCTGTTGGTTCATCAAAATAATTTAGTTTTATACTATTTATAAAATTGCTTTCATGTACTGGCTTGTACATATATATTTGTTTATTTAGACCTATATTTTCATTTTTAATATTACAACTCATATAATCTTTGTACCAATTATATAGGCTCTTTATTTTTTCAGCTTTATATCCGTAATCACTACTACTATGTAGCTCTGGACATTGCAAATTATATTCTTTTGAATTTCGCTCTAATGTATGTAAAAATTCGTGCACAAAAACTTCCTCTGGAAATTGGTTTAGTTTATCATCATATTTTAACGCATAACTTTTAGATGAAGTTGGCATTCTTATATTTGAATACCCTATTCCTTTATACTCCATACTACCTAAACCAATCCAATTATTTACTAAATCCTTTGATGAATCATTTGATATTCGTGCACACACAAATATATGGTCAAATTCATTTTGATTTAAATACTTGTCAATATCTTTAGCTATGTCTTTTGAATCTATATAATATCCTTTTTCGTCATCATAAGACATACTTTTTATTGGATTTTCTATTTCAATTATTTTATATGATATATTAATATTTCCATTTGAAAATTTTTCAGATGTTAATTTAAATCTTTTCATACAATCATTTATTTGATTAATATCATTTTTACTCATTTCATAATTATATTGATTTTTATTTATATTTACATCTGTATTTTTAAATACAAAACAAGCTATATTCCAGTTGTTGTTTGAACTTATTTTTCCCTCTTCAATTTTAAAATCTGCAAACCATACTGTTCCTTTTGCAGATTTTTCTTCTGAATTTCCCCCTAGCATAAAAGCTATTTGCAAATTCTCCTCATTTTTTGAATTAAACATTAAACTTATTTTTTGCCAATCGTTTGTTCCTGTTATTGCAGTTGATTCTTCTTCAGAATTTAATATACTAATTTTGGCACCGTCATTTTTATTTTCATTTGTTACATTTACATTATTTGTTTTTATCATACACGATATTTTATATGGTGTATTCTTTTTTACTTTAATTGTCTGATAATATGCTGAATTATTGTAGTCTTTATTTTCTATTTTATAACTTTGTAAATTCGAATATTTAACATTGTTATCTTTTGTAAAAATTGTAGTATTTTTAATTGTTGCTAGCTTTGAAAAATTTCCTGTATTTAACATAGCATATGATATATTAAATATTGACATTGCTATTACAATTAAAATTACTATAAATATAGCATTTTTTACAATTTTTTTCATATTTCCTCCAATAACCAATTATGTTATCTATTATACTAAATTTTTACGTAAATTACAAGATTTTCCAGTAAATTCCATAAAATCCTCCAAATTTTTATTTGCCCACTCCATTTGCAAAATTAGTTTTGCAAATAAAAAGAAAAAAGCCCTGGTAAAGTACCAAGACTAATTTCATTCTGATTTTTTTCTCTTACGAAGCACTGCTACAAGAAATTGTTAGAGCTCCGTTTGAACTAATTGAAGTCGTAAACACCAACGTTTCGTTTGTTGTGTTCTTAAACTTCAAATCCCAGCTACCGTAGGAAACACTTGCCTCATTACCTCTGCTTGCATATTTTACTGGCAAGCTGTGGTCATGCTTTTCCAGTATCTGCAAATTTGCAGCTCTGGCTGTTTGCATCAAGCAGGTAGACACAAAACAAATGCCTCCTCCATATGCTGTAGATGGCTTTCCGTTTGAATATGCTCCAGCCAAAACATATCCCTGATCTTTTCCGCATGGGCCCATAACTTCAGCCCATGAAAAGACCTTCCCAGGAGTCAGAGTCAATCCATTTAACTTTGTCGCAGCAAGCTTAATGTTAGTCCAACTTGCTGTCCCTGTTGAAGTATACAGGGTAATTGTGGACTTAATTCCTCCTGATGTAAAATCATGTGATTCGCCACTCTTTGTGGGAATAGCTAACTTTTCACCTGGAAAAATTGTATCATTGATTGTTCTACCATTCAGCTTGGCTAAACTATAAGTTGTAACGCCGAACTTACGTGATATACGATACCACGAGTCACCTTGTTGTACGGTGTAACTGCTTTTAGCTTGATTATCAACCTCAGCATTGTTTTGATTACCACTACTGTTTGATGTTGTAGTACTTGGGATATTGATTTTTTCACCAACCAATATAACATTGTTCAAGCTTCTACCATTAGCTTTCGCCAATGCAATAGCAGAAATTCCATATTTTTTTGCAATCCGATACCAAGAATCACCGGCTTTTACAATATACTCACCAGAATTTTCAGTAGTACTCCCGCTGGAACTATTTGTACTTCCGCAACTAGCTGTCTGCAGTTTTTCTCCGGGAATTATAACCGTATTTATTGTCTTCCCATTGATTTCTGCGAGTTTACTTGCAGTTGTTCCAAACTTCTTGGCAATCCGATACCAAGAATCTCCGGCTTTTACAATATACTCACCAGAAGAACTATTAGTAGTATTGCTCTTAGATGAGTTATTGTTGCCAGATAATGGTATTGTCAAGATTTTCCCCTTTAACAAGACCTGGTCAATTGTCATGTTGTTTGCAGCTGCCAAATCGGTTGCAGTTATATCATATTTGCTAGCAATCCGATACCATGAATCGCCTGCTTTGGCAGTATACTGCTCTGCACTTACATTAATGGTAAGTGAAACTATGAGCAACACAACTGTCAAAAAAGTTGACATGGATTTCTTGAGTATATTTTTCATATTTTCCTCCAAATGGTTCTACCTGCCTTTACAGACAAGTATGTGCTTCTAGCACGTTTTTTACGTCCAGGGATAAAATCAGAAAAAATCCCTCGCAAGAATTTAGCCATTCTTGCTACTTCAAAAATTCTTCTTCAAAATGAAGATTATGAAGAATACATATATTGTACTACAATTTACATAATTTTTCAAGACCTCTTTAAAATTTTTAAATATATCATAAAAATATTATATAAATCGTACTAATACATGCAAAAAAAATACCTATTGCTAAATTAGCAATAGGCTTTTTTTATTTAGTTATTGATAAAACTTTATACTTTATAACTCCTGCTGGAGCTTGAACTTCTATTGTTTGATTTTTCTTTGCACCTAATAGAGCTTTTCCCATTGGAGACTCATTTGAAATTCTGTTTTGTGCTAAGTCAACTTCTGTTGAACCAACTATTGTATATGATACTTCTTCGTTAAATTCAACATCTAGTAATTTTACTGTATTTCCTACCTGTACGGTTTTAGTATCGATTTCAGATTCATCTATTATTTTGGCATATCTTACTTTATTTTCTAGTTCAGCTATTAATGCTTCATTTTCTGCTTGTGCATTTTTTGCTTCATCATATTCTGAATTTTCTGATAAATCACCAAATCCTAATGCTATTTTTATTCTTTCTGATATTTCAGCTCTTTTTTCTGTTTTTAAATATTCTAATTCTTTTTCTAGATTATCAAACCCTTCTTGTGTTAATATAACCTCTTTGTTTTCTTCCATATATGTTCATTCCTTTCCGTTTTAAAAAAGTTTATTTTTATCATATTGAATCCCAAATATCTTAATCCTTTTTACTTAATTTGTCAAGCTCTGTACGAACTTTTTTCAGCTCTCTATTTTGTATAAATCCATTCTTTCCTATTAAGTTACTTATTATGCAATTATCTTCATTGTATTTTTCTTGTATTGAAAAATAATTTAAATTGCATATATATGATTCATATAATTTTGTTTTATTATAATTGCTTTTTTCATTATTGTTATAAGCAATTTCAATATTTTCAATTATTATTCCTTGATAATAATTACCTAATTTTAACTCATGGTCATTCAAATTTATAACTATTGCATTTCTATTAACCTTAAATTTTTCAAAAAATTCATCTGTATAATCAAAATTTATTATTGTTTTAGCTCTTTTTAATCCTTTTTTACAATTATTTGAAATTGAAAAAATTATATTTTCTTCTTTTTCTAAGTTTATTGATAATCTTCTCATTTTTTTAATTGTATCAGTAACTATGTTTATTGATTTTGCTTCATTGGCTATATCTTTAATTATTTCCTTATTTTTATCATCTTTTATGGTAATAAATATATCTTCAAATCTTAAATCTGTATCTTGATTTTTAAAAATATATTTTAAGATATTCTTTATAATACCTTCCATTAATATTTTCTCACTTGATTTTATAAGATTATTTAAAATTATTTTACTTTCACAATCTATTTCGTTTGAAATTACTAATTTATTTATATTGTACGTTTTTAATGTTTTTTCAATTTTTTTTATTCTTCTTTTATTTAACTTATTAGAATTCATTTCAATATTTAATTTATTTTCATCTATTCTAATTACATTAATTTTGAAATAAATATAACTAATAATTTTTTGCAATTTTTTAAATTTCAGAGCTTTTTTACAATTTATGTATCCTATTATATAATTCATAAAACACCTACATAATATTTGTATGTTGGTGTTTATTTTTTATTCCATTATTTGTGATTTAACAATCTGCCATATATCGTCTTTTTCAAAACCTTTTTGCCAAAAAGCAGCACCTGTTAAATTATATTTTTTTATTAAATTTAATTTTTGTCTTATAGAGTCTTCATCTTCTATCCACATTTTATATGTTACATTTTTATCTGTATATTCAACATATTTTTGTTGTGCACTTTCAAGCCATGTTGTTTCTGATTTTATATATTTATCTTCATTTTTCATAGCAACTACTGTGCTTGTTACTTCTGAACCATTTTCTTTCCATAATCGTGTATATAAAGGTATTCCTAATATTATTTTATTTGCTTCTACACCTTCTTGTCTTATAAATTTATTTATATTTTTTTCTACCCAATCATAAGAAGCTGTACTTCCTGCTTTTTTAGATGAACTTCCATATTGATCATATGCCATAAATACTATGTAATCTGAAACATCTCCTATAACATTTCTATCAAAACATAAAGACCAACTATCAGATCCATCTGGTTCGGTAACATCAACAGATAATGTTACACCTATATTTTCTAGCTTTGGTTTTAGCTCTATTATAAATCTAGATAAAGCATCTTTATCTGTTTTGTATATGTTTTCAAAATCTATATTTATCCCATCTAATTTATACCCTTGAGCGTAATTTACAATTTGATTTATAATTTCTTGTCTTTTTTCATAATTATTTACCCATTTTGAAAATTCGTCTTTTTTATCTTTACTGTCATTGTTATTTTGAACCATTGCCCATACTTCATAATTATTGTTTTTTGCCCAATTAATGTAATTTATTCCGTCTATTCCAACATTTTCTTTAACCTGACTATTTTCTAAATAAAAAAATGAAGGTGCTACAACATTTATTCCATCATATTTTGTAGTTATATCATTTTTTGGAGCTTTAGCTACTTTTGAAAAATATTCCCAAGCTATACTTATAGTTTTTTGTTCTTCTTTTTCTTCAGATCTTTCTGTTTTAAAATCTGTTAAATTTTCACTTTTTATATATCCAATTTTTCCATTATCAGTTTTTACTAATGTCCAACCTTTATAATCCTTATTTTCATCATTTGGAACAATTGAAACAGTTGTGTCAGCTTGCAATTTTTCCAAAGTTCTTGATAATTCTATATTTTTAGATTTTACCCAAACTTCTTTATTTGTTTTTGCTGTTTCTAGCTGTTTATCTAATGAATCAATTACTACTGTGTTATAATCTGAAACATATTTTACATTTATATTATATACACTTTCTAGAGCTGTAATTGGAATATAATATTTGTCATCTTGATTTATAATTTTGCATTTTTCTTTCTTATCATTAATTGTTAGTGTCTGATTTTTTATATCAAAACATGCTGTTTTTCCGTTTGCTGTTGCAATTATATAATTGTATTGTTTTTCAAAAAATATATATCTATCATAATAATTTTCAATATCATCTAAAGATAAATATATTGTTTCATCATCATCAATTATTACTTTCCCATTCATTTTTCCTGTAACATTAGTATAATTTATAACAAGATTTGTTACATTTTCGTTTGAATCTTTTTTGTAATTTGGTGCTATATATAATGCAAATCCAATTAGTGCCCCAAAGATTATTACTAAAATTATATTTCTTATTGTTTTCATATGTACTCCTCATTTCTAAAAATATATATACATCATATCATAAATGGATTTTTTAGTGAAGTATTTTGTCGATATTTGTTTAATAAATTTATCTTAAATAAACTTTCATGATAAAAGAATTTTTTTATTTTATATTTCACAACTATCAAAATAATTGTATTTCTAGTAAAAATACTATTTAAGTTCAACAAATTCCTCCTTGGTGTTTTACTTCTAAATAAAAATCCTGTATAAAGAAATTAAAGTGAACCATTCTTGTTTAGCTAAAAAGCTTAACAAAAATGATTCACTTTCTATTGAATCTTTTTATTCATATTTTCCTAATAATCTAAACATATTTTCTTTATATTTTTCAACTCCAGGTTGATCAAATGGATTTATTCCCAAAATGTTTCCAGACATTGCACATGCTTTTTCAAAGAAATATATTAAATGTCCTAAAGTATGTTCATCTAATTTATCAATGCTTATAATTATATTTGGTACTCCACCATCAACATGAGCCTTAACAGTACCTTCCATTGCTTTTTTATTTACATATGATAATTTTTTTCCAGCTATATAATTTAATTCATCTAAATTTTCCTCATCAAATCCTAAAACAATATCATTTTCAACACTTTTTATATTTAATATTGTTTCAAAAAGCTCTCTTCTTCCTTCTTGTACATATTGACCTAATGAATGTAAATCTGTAGTATATGTTACACCACTTGGAAAAATTCCACTATTATTTTTTCCTTCACTTTCGCCAAATAATTGTTTCCACCATTCTATAAAATAAGATAATTTTGGTTCATATGTTCCTAAAAGCTCTATTGTTTTCCCGTCATCATATAATATATTTCTTACAACAGCATATTTATAGCAATCATTATATTTTAAATTTTCTTCATTATATTTTTCTTGTGCTAATTTTGCACCTTCCATTATACTATCAATATCTATTCCAGCAACAGCCATTGGTAATAAGCCTACAGGTGTTAAAACTGAATATCTTCCTCCAATATTTTCTGGAATACATAATTTAACATATTTTTCTTGCATTGCAATCTTATATAAAGCACCTTTTCTTTTGGTTGTTGTTACAAAAATTCTTTTTCTAGCACCATCTATTCCGTATTTATTCTCCATTAAATTTCTAAAAATTCTAAATGCAATTGCTGGCTCTGTTGTCTTACCAGATTTAGAAATTACATTTATTGATATATCTTTATCTGACACATAATCAATAATTTCATTTATATAATTTGCATTTAAATTATTGCCTACATATAATATTTCTACAGAATCATCTCGTTTAAATTTATTTGTTAATGATTCAATTACAGCTCTCGCTCCTAAGTAAGAGCCTCCTATTCCAATTACAATTAGTACTTGTGAGTCTTTTTTCACTTTATTAGCTATTTTTTTTATTTTTTCGAACTCTTTTTTATCATATGAACTAGGCCATGTTATCCAGCCTGTAAATTCTTGCTTATTTGATGTACTTTTTTCTAAAAGCCTATGTATTTTCTTTACCTCTTCTGAGTATTTTAATATCTGAAAATTTGAAATTCCTGAATATTTAAAACTAACTTTTATACCATTTTCCATAATACTGCTACGCCTCCTCTTTTGTTTAAATATAATATATATTAATATTGTATTAAATTCAATAGTTATTATTAATTTTATAAGTTTTACCATTATAACTTTATTAAGGATCACAAAAAAACAGTTATTGTCTTATTATAACAATAACTGCTTTTTATTAAATTTAATTAGTATTTGTATTATTTGTAGCATTATTCGTAACATTAGATTTATTTGTAATATTATTTGCATCATCAGCATTAGTAACTTCTTTTGCTTTTACTCCATATACATTATAAATATTTATATTTCCAATTACATTTCCAGTAGAATCTGTAATTTTCATATAATATTTTCTTTGGCCATTATCATATCTTGAATAGATTTCACTAGCTTCATGTCCACCTATTCTAACACCTGTTTGAACATTTATTATAGAGTATAATGATGTATTTTCTTGAGATGTAGTTAAAAATACTATTGCATCTGTGTTTCCAATAAGTTTTGGTAATACTATTACAGGGTCACCACTTCCAATTTTTCCTAAATTACATCCAATACCTGCATATTGAGGATTTATTAATATTTTTCCTTCAGTTGTAACAATTCCCCATCTTCCATCTATTTTTATAGGAATGTATTTTCCATTTATTACATATTTATTATCCATATCTGGGTATAGATCACCATCGATACCAATCTGTTGATATTCAGTCTTTAATATTGTTGTTATATCATCACCAGCTAATTTAATAATTCCGTATCTTTCATCTTGTTTTACCATATATAAATCCATATCTTCATCTAATTGTTTAATTAATTGATATTGTGCCTTGATTTTTTCTTCTGCCTTTTGTTTATTTACTAAATCAAGCTTGAATATTCCTTGTTTTTTATCTTCAGACCTTGTTACAATTACAGAACTTGAGCTTTCACAAAATCTAATATCAGAATATAAACAACTAATAATATTATTTCCTTCTTGGTAATCATTATAGTTTGTTATACCATAATCACCTTCACTATTTTTTATTAAAACTAATCCATATTTTAATAATTTTTTATTATAATATGCACAATCGTCACCAATTACAGCTAATTTAACTTTATTTGCAGCTATAGCCTCTAAAGCATCTAATGTATATATTGTTATGGTTTTATTTTTTTCGTTATAATTCATTATTACATTAAAACCTAACTGTATAGCTTCTTGACTTGCATAAATTTCTCCATTTACATATTTAACGCCATTCTCAACATTAAAATATTCATATTCTGTGACTTTTTGTGAATCTTCATTGTTCTTTTTACTATTTGATGAAGTCGTCGTATTTGTTGTATTTGTCATATCTGTAGTTTCATCTTGATTATCATCTAATATAATAGCTTTATATATTTGTGATGAATTTGATAAAAAGGATGTATATTCATTAGCAGTTTTTATATAGCATTTTGTTGTATCTTCTCCTTTGTTTTTATACTCATCATTATAATATTCTATATCTCCACCCAATACAGATATTAATTTTCTTACAGATAAATATATTTGTCCATTTTCAACTACTGCATTTTTTGAGTCATTCATTAATACTAATCCTTGTTGAATACCTACACTTTTACCATCTACTTGTAGTTTTAAAGTATTATTCTTTTTAACAATACTAAAAACTGTAAGTATAATTACAAGAAGAATTAATGCCATAATCGTAATTAAAATTATTTTTAAAGTTTTCTTTTTGTTTTGTGCTTGCTCTATCTCTTCATTTTCATCAATTAAATTCATAATAATAATTCCTTTCTTTTGTTTATATCACTATAATTATTTTAATAAATCATCATATGTTTGTCAAGAAAATAATTATTTCTTTCTTCTTAATATCCATCCATTTTCTACACCTATTGGTATCTTCATTTTTACGCTTTGGCCAGCTTTTCCCGGATTTACAAATTGTATTTCTTCATCTGTTTCTGTATCCCATAATTGTTCTATTTTAAACTCATATGGTTTTATTTGGTTTGGAATTATTACTTCTAAATAATCACCAACAACTAATTTATTTTTTATTTCTACTACTATTTTTGAATTAGAACAATCTATTATCTTTCCACCAAATTCATAATTAGGATTATATTGTTTTCCTTCATATTCTTGAAAATCTTTGTTATTTCTATCATTAAAATAAAATGTTGTTAATCCTCTTGTTTTTGTTTTTTCTAGCTCTTTTAAATATTTTGTGTAATCATAATCCTTTGGATTTTTTATGTAATCATCTATCGCATTTCTGTATGCATTTACTACAGATGCTAAATAATATTCTGTTTTCAATCTTCCCTCTATTTTTAAACTATCAACACTCATTTCAATTATTTCTGGAATTTCTTTTATTAAACATAAATCTTTCGAAGAAAAAATATAAGTTCCTTTATCGTCATATTCAACTGGCATTAGATTCCCAGGCTTATTATGCTCTTCTACATAAACATTATATGCCCATCTACAACTTTGTGCACAATCACCTAAATTTGCACTTCTGCCAGCTAAAAAATCACTTAAGAAACATCTTCCAGAATAGCCAAAACATATAGCTCCGTGTACAAATATTTCTGTTTCTAAATCTTTTGGTGTTTCATCTATTATTTCTTTTATTTGTTTTTTATTAAGCTCTCTTCCTAAAATTACTCTTTTTGCTCCATTTTTGTACCAAAAATTTGCTGTATGAGCACTTACAATGTTTGCTTGAGTACTTATATGTATTTCAATACTTGGTGCTTCTTTCTTTATTATTTCTATTATTCCACCATCAGCAACAATTACAGCATCTACCTTTAATTTTTCTAGCATTCTTGCTTGATTTACTATCTCTTCATAGTTTTCATCCCACGCATATATATTTATTGCAGTATAAACCTTTTTTCCTATGCTATGTGCATAATTTATTGTTTTTTCCAAATCATTATCTTGCATTTCGGCTCTTGTTCTTAGTGATAATGATGATGTTCCCGCATATACTGCATCTGCTCCATATAAAAAAGCTGTTTTTGCTTTTTCAAAAGACCCAGCTGGTGCTAATAATTCTGGTTTTTTCATTTAATTCATTCCCTTCGTTTTTCCTTTTGTGTGATTATATCATATATTTTTTCAAATATCTACAAAATATTTTATATTTGACCGTTGTTTTCTTTTTTGACTGTATTTTAATTTTGTTGCCATTCCGCCTCTTATATGACGTTCTGCTTTGTTTTCATTTAATATTTCTCTTACTTCAGATGCTAATCCAGGATTAATTTTTAATAATCTTTCAGATACATCTTTATGTACAGTTGTTACTTTTCGTAACGGTAGAATTTATATCATCAAAATTCGTAATTACTGTAGGTTGACTTCCAATTTCATTTAATAATTTTAATCTTACTTCCACATTTCCTTCGCTATCTACTTCAATGACATCTATTATTGTTTTTAGCATTGCATTTGTAATTGTCTTATTGTTTAAAATGTCATCTACTGTTCTTATTGTTTTTGTTAATTCTTTTTCTAATACATCTTTTTCTTTTATTTCAGAAGTAATTAGCTTTAATTCTCTTTCTAATCTTGCTATATCTTCATTTAATGGATTTGTATATTGTTTTAGTTCTTGCATATTGATTACTTCATTTTGGAACATTTCCATATATTTTTGTTTTTTAACTGTTACTTTTTCTATTTCTTTAAGTAGGCTTTCTTCACTTCTTTCATTGTTTTCTCTTAAAGCTGTTATTTTTTCAAATTCTTTTTCAACAGCTTTCATAAAATTCTTTTTATTAGAAATTATACTTTTAAGATATTCTTTAATGGCATTTAAAAGTTCTTCTTCATCAATTACAGTTGTGTTAGGGCAATGATTTACACCCATCGAATTTCTTCCGCTACATACCCATCTTATATATTCTGGTCCATCAGTCGTATATTTTCTTTTTATTCTTCTAAACGAATAACCACAATGTTTGCAATATATAAGTGTACTAAATACATATTCTGTTTTTTCGCGTTTACTATTTAGTTTAAATTCATTTGACCTCTGTGCTAAAATGTCTTGTGCTCTATTAAATAATTCATCCGATATAATTCTCATTTCTGGCTTTTCTACTATAATCCATTCATCTTCTGGTAAATCTTTTCTTGTTCCTGTTATAAAGTCTGTAATTTCGGATTTCTTATTTGTGATTCTACCTGTGTATATTGGATTTTTAAGCATTCTTACAATAGAAGTTTGTACCCATTTTGATTTTGTTTTTTTAGTTCTTATTCCTTTATCATTTAATTCCCAAGCGATTTTTGTTGTTCCCATTCCTTTATACACATAGCTTTCAAATATTTCTTTAACTATTTTGGCTTCTTCTTCATTTATTTTTAAGATATATTTTTCATCTGGGATCTTATCATAACCAAATACTAAATTAGGAACTCGTCCTTTTTTGGCTGTAATATCCTTCCCAAATTTAACTCTTTTAGACATATTAGCACTCTCTTGTTGTGCCATTGCACCTAAAATAGTTAGTATAAATTCAGAACCACCTTCCATAACTTCGCCATTATTTAAGAAGTCTACTTGTATTCCATAAGATTTTAATTCTCTTATACTTTGTAATAAATCTACCGTATTCCTTGCAAAACGGCTAACATCTTTAACAACTACTCTTTCAAATTTTTTTGCCTTTGCGTCTTTCATCATTTGTTGGAATTGTTTTCTATTTTTTATTTGCTTTCCAGAAATTCCTTCATCTGCATATAGCTTGTACAACTCATAACCGTTCTTTTGAGTAAATTCATTAAAGAACTCAATTTGCTTTTCAAGAGAGTCTATTTGTGCTTCTTTTTCGGTTGAAACTCTACAATATGCTGCAATTTTCATAACTCAAATTCTCACTTTCTAATATATTGTTTTATGTCAGTAACTTTTTATTCGTTCTGTTACATTTTAGCACATAAGTTATAAAAAAGCAATAAAAAACTACTCTCTTTTTGAGAATAGTTTTAATTTGTATTTGATTAGTTGTTTTCAGCTAAATATTTTTCAAAATCTTCTATTGTTAATTCTTCATTATTTTCATATTTTTCCTTTGTATAATCTCCTTTTCCATCACTATACATTTGTATGAATTTTATCATACCTTCAACACCTAATTTATCTTTTAAAGCTTTAAGACCTTCTCGTCTTATTCTTTCTAATTCTCTTACTGTTACAGCCATTTAAATCACCTCCATAATAAATTCTATTGGATTTATAACTTTAATCCTTAAATTTGCTCTCTTTGAAGCATTTATTAACAACCTATCAGTTGTAATAAAATAATCTATATCTGTACTTTCTGCAAAAGATAAATGTAATGCATCCATATCTTTTATATTAAATTGCTTTAATTCTAATGCTCTTTGTTTAATCTCTGGTGTATAAGTAATTTGTAATAATTCCATTGCGTCATATAAATCTTCTACTTGTCGTCTTTTATTATCTAATTTAATTTTGGATATTTCAAAATCTATTACCATACTTTTATAAATTTCTACTTCTTTATTTATATGCTTTCTAAATATATTCTCTATTGCATTTGCCTCTAGATTTATCTTTTCTTGTTCTAAATCATCAAATGGTCTATTATAACAACAAGTATCTAAATATAATTTTAGCATAAAATCAACCTCTCTTTCTATTATACTACATTTTATCGTATTTATCTATATATAAGGAAAATATTATCTGTTTCGATTTTAACATATATGATTATTTTATTCAATTAATATTATTAAATTTTATATCTCAATTTCATCTTCTATACAGTGAGAATTTTGAAAATTATAATCAAACTTTATCTTTTCATCATTCTCTGCCAAGTTATATGCCAATACTCCAGCCATAGCTTGTACTATTTGTTCTTCTGTATTAGGATTATAAAATGTAATATTTAAAGCCTTTTTCAAAATTCTCACCTACTTCCTTTTCAATACTATTATTAAAGTTCTAAAAATATTACTAAAATAAAAAATTCACTTTGACTTAACAAAGTGATTATCTTGAATATACATTTGAACTTTTTATACTACTTGCTCTCACAATATTTTTTACTACTCTTGGTACATCTTTTGTAACATTTATTCCTTTTCTTAAAACTAAATTGCTAGAACTTTTATCATATTGATATATTGATCTATTCCATTTAGCAAATGCAATGTCTGACATTTCAGATTTTGTTGATAGAAACTCGCTATCTCTTTTTAACAATTCAAGTAAAGCATAATATTCTTCTATTAAATTATTTTTCCTTTTTCTAATATAAGTTTTATTATACTCTTTATTATATTCAGCCTTTTTCTGCATTGATTCATTATGTCTTATCTCTTTTTCGTTAGTATATCTTGTATCTTTTTGAACTACTTGAGAAATATAACTTTGAGAAACCCCAACAGTTTCAGCAATAATGTCTTGTTTCTGGTGTTCTTCAAAATACATTTGTAAAATTTTTTCTTTTTTATCCATTTTGTCCTCCTTTACTTATATTTTTTACTTGCACTTTTTTAGATATAAAAATACTATATATATAAAGTACAACTCGTAATTTATATACATCATTTGACAATTATAAATATTTATTGTAATATATTGTTATAAAGAAAGTATTAAAATTAACATAAAATCAATACTAATACTTTACGCTATGAAATAGATTACATTTCTATTATAGAGTAATACTTTTTAAATGTCAATAGATTACAATATATTTTTAAAAAATTTTTATGAATAGGAGAATGTTATGAAAATGAATTTAGAATATGGCTTTAACAATGAGTCAATGCCAAAATTTGAAGAATATGAAATAACGGTAATAAATAACATCAAATATGTTGTTCCTAAAATTTTGGAAATACATAGAACAAACTATTCCTTAATTGATTTTGATGATTATAAAGAAAATGATAAACCGTTAATAGATTTTATCAATTTAGGAAAATTATCTATAGAACAAAAAGAGAATACTGACAAATTATTGCTTGAATATGTAAACCAATATGGACTTTTAGGACTTATACACGATTTTCCAGTAAATAGATATTATACATTAGACAAGGAAATACTATTAAAAGAATTTAATTATATCAATAATAGTGATTGCTTTAGCATAATGAAAATAGTTGATTATTTTAAAATATTCTTTCCTATTGCTACTGATGAAGAAATAAAAAAATTATTGGAAAAAGTAAACAAAAATATATATGAACATAGTATGGAAAAATTTATTTCTCCAGAAATAAATAATTTGTTATTTGAAAATGAAAAATATTACGAACAAGTAGATATGATAATAAAATATGCTCAATTTATGTATAATATTTTAAAAGAATTAAAAAAAGATAATGGAGAATATATCAATACAAGAGAGATAAATAAATTAGAATCAAATCACATAAGAGTAAATTTAGAATATGACGGACTAACAATACATATTAGGACTTTAAAAGAATACATAGATGAAAACTTTAAATTATATGCAATACAAGAAAAGAAATATTTAAAACTGTGTAAGCATTGTGGAAAAGCCTTTATTGCTAACAACCCAAAAGCAGTATATGATACATTTAGTTGTAAAAACCAAGAAAATGTTTACAATAGTAGAGCAAGGTTAAGCTCAAATGTAATAAAAACAAAAGATGGACTAACTGTAAAAGTAACACCAAGCGAAGAATTATCTAATGAAATAATAAAAAAACTAAAAAAGAAAAAATAATAATTTGTATAAAGAGAGTAGCTATACTCTCTTATTTTATGCAAATATGCACTAAATATAAACCTGTTTACACTCGTTTATAAGGAATAACGACAAGTATTATTTAAAAATAAAATTTTATATAATTCAAATGGTTGTAAAACGAGTAATAGGAGGTGGATATATGAGTGCAGTAGACAGACTATATTCTATCAACAATAAAACTGTTAAGAAATCAATTAACATTGATGATAGTTTATACAAAAGACTAATGAGATTTACTAAAAAGAACTATGACGCAACATTTAGTGAAGTTATGAATGTTTGCATAGAAGAATATGTATATGAAAATAAGCCTTCCTTTTATGAAAAGCCAGAAAATGAAACAGTTACATATAGAAGTATTATGATTAGAAAAGAAAATTTAGATAATTTACAAAAACTTCATAAAAAAACAGGTATTTCAGTAACTAGATTATTAAATTGTGCCGTAAAAGAATTTTTAGAAAAATATGATAATAAAAGATAAGTTAATATAAAAATATCAACTTACCTTATATTATAAAACCAAGTATAGTTTATTATATAATGAATTTATATAATAAACTATTTTTTAGTTAAAGCAATATAGTACGCTAAACTATTTTGATAAGAAGAAAGTTCTAAGTCTATTCTTTGATATTCATAAAACTTTTGTCTTTCTTCTGAAGAAAAATTAGAAGTAAGTTCTAATGTTAATTGATTGAATTTACGATTAAGCTCAACATAATCTTTTATATCAAGTAAATCATTTATATGTTCTTCTACTGTATCATCTACCATACCTATATTGTTCTTATTAAACCAATTTAAGTTAATCTTATTACTTGCATTTAAGTCTTTTAGTATAGATTTTATTTTACAATTTCCGTTTAGTTTTAAAGAAAATTGCAAGACCGTCTAATTTATTATCAAAAAATAATGGAAAAAATATTTGTGAAGAATATTCAACCTTGTCATTTTCTACAATTTGCTTGAAATTATCATTTAAAAGTAAATATAAATCTTCAGAAAATTCTTTGTCTTTCCATTCATCTACCAAATTGAGCATATCTTTGCTAAATGGTTTATGCCAATAATTATCATAATCTAAAGTTGGATCACTTTTTTCATCAACTATACCATATTGTATTGTCTTTAAATCAGCAATTAGAACATTAGATTTTAAAGCAGAAATATTAAAAGATTTTAGTAATCTTACACAATTTTCAGAAACTTGCATATTTTACCTCCTTTCAAAACATTTGAACATATTATATATTAAAAACACTTTTTATTCAACCTATTGTCGTGTATTAATACACGACAAAGTTAAGTTACATACTGCAAATGTTTTAAGTATAATAATCGTGAAAAGGTTATATATTAATTACTGGAGGTGTAATATGAGTGCAATAGATAGGTTATATAAAAAATCAAATTATACAGTTCAAAAGAGTATAAATTTAGAAGATAGATTATATACAAGATTAAAAGAAATAGTAGATAAAGATTATGACGCAACAATTAGTGATATGATAAATGTTTGTATTGAAGATTTACTGTCTAAAGGAAGTGTAAAATATTATGCCAAACCAGAAGATGAGATAACAATTTATAGAAGTGTAATGATTAGAAAAGAAAATGCAGAAGCTTTAAATAAGATAACACAGGAAACAGGAATTTCACTAACAAGATTAGTAAATATAGCAATGAAAGAATTTTTAGATAAATATAATAAATAATATTTAGGAGATTATCATAAAACATTGATAATCTTTTATTTTTATGGTATTATTCTTTTAATGAAATAGTAAGTTGTTGAGGAGGTAGTATATGAAAAATAAAAAGTGGTTGATAATTGGTGTTATAATTGTGATTGCAGTAGTTATAGTGGGAGTTATTACAAACTATATTGATAGTAGTAGGGTAACAACAAATCATGAGCCAATATTCTGCATTAAAACTATAAGTAGTGATGGATGTAAAGTTACTTATTGGGGACTAGGATATAAAGTAATTAGATATGTTGGGGTTTCTCCAAATGAGCCTTATGAAAGTAATATTGGGGTAAAAATGGGAAGTTGGTTTATGAAGTATGAACTTCCAAAAGATATAAAAATGAAGATTGAATATGAAGGAAAAACAGTTACGATAACAGAGTATGAAGATATAGAAATAATACAAAATATATTAGTAAATTCAAAATATAATAATGAAATATGTGCTGGAATAAATACTCATAAAATTACTTTAAATAATGAAGTTTATTATATTAAAGAAGATTGCAAGGAAATACAAAAAGGAAATAAACAAGCAAAGATAACTGATGAAGATTTAAACACAATTAATAATATTATTTCTAACATATTAGAAAATGAGTCTAATAATATTACTAACACTTTATCAAATAACAATATACCAGTAAATGAAGTAATTAGAATTGAATAGTGTAATTTTAAAACAATTAAATCATTACAACAAATCTAATAATAGTAAGTTGTTGCTCAGATTTAATATAATAAATTTACAATAAAATATATGAGCAAGTGAAAAATCTTGCTCAATTTTTCTAAAAAAATGAAAAAGTGTAACCAATTAAAATAATTTCTGTCTTTATAGATAGAAGGGGGGAAAATATGAAAGATGAAGAAATAATAAATTTATATTGGAATAGACAAGAAAAAGCAATATATGAAACGAATAAAAAATATGGAAGATATTGTAATACAATTTCATTTAACATATTGCAAGATAATGAAGAAGCTAAAGAATGTGTTAATGATACATACTTAAAAACTTGGAACAATATTCCTCCACAGAGACCCAATATACTAAAAGTATATATTGGAAAAATTACTAGAAATTTGGCTATTAATCAATATGAAAGAAAAAAAGCTAAAAAAAGAGATTATACATTAGAAATTGCTCTTGAAGAATTAAATGAATGTATTTCTTCAAATAATGATGTAGAAAAAGAATTAGACTATAATGAATTGGTAAATGCACTTAATAATTTTTTATCAAAACTATCACAAGGTAAAAGAAAAATTTTTTTAGAAAGGTATTGGTATTTATATTCGATTAAAGAAATTTCTTCTAAAAATAAGATAACTGAAAGTAATACCAAAACAATTTTATTAAGGCTTAGAAATCAACTAAGAAATTATCTGAAAGAAGGTGGTTTGTATGAATAATAAGGATTTATTAAAAGCCATTGGAGATATTGATGAAAAATACTTAATTGAAGAAACAGATATAGAAGAAACAAATCGAATAGCATCCAATAACAAGGTGAATATTATGAAAAATTTAAAATTAAAGTATATTCTTGCTCCAATTTGTATTGTATTCATTGCAGTGATAGGACTTTATAAAAGTGGTATATTTACTTCAAAGCCAGATATTATTATTTCAAAAAAAGATGACTGGATTATAAAAGAAGTACAAGTTGATAAGAAAGATACTCCTACAGATACAGCAGTAATCCCAAAATGGAATGAAATGTCTATTAGTCAGCAATTTAATGAGGTTGAATATAATAATAGTAAATATTCAAGTAGAATAACAAAGATATCAAATAATAATATACTAAAAAATATTGGCAATGCAACTTTAACAGGATATGACACATATACTGAAACTACTTATAATAAAAAGGCAGAATTATATTCAATAAAAGATATAGAAGAAAAATGTGCTATTGCAATAAAATTTGAAGGAGATACTGATTACTATGTATATGTAAATTCATATTATAGACCAACAACACTTGGAGAGTTTACGAAAGATTTGAATTTAGAAGAAATTATATCTTTTGGAACAATATACTATAATTATTGGGATGAAGATTTACAAGAAGATATAAATGTAGAATTTTATGGTGTAGATAATAAAATAATTTGGCAAAAGTTGTTTAATAATAAAAATTTAGAGAATATATATAGTGATAATGATACAGAAAAATATACATCAGAAAGGTTTAGTCAAAGCATAGGTATAAGTGTTGATATCCCATTATTAGGATATAAAAATATAAGTGTATCATTAACTGACAAAGGTTATCTTCTAACAAATATTCTTGACACAGGTAAAGGATTCTATATAGGCGAGGATAAGGTGCAAGAATTTTTGGATTATATTAAAGACAATTATAACGGATACAAAATTGTTTATGTTGACGAAAGTGGCAGTGGAATAACAAATGAAGAAGTGAAAACAGAAAAAAACATAGTAGAAGAAAAAATTATGATGACAGAAAATACAGTAAATGGATATGTTACTAAAGAAATGGATACAAACACAATAACAAGTAATGAAAACAAAATAGAGCCATATATACCTAATAATTAGTTTTTAAATAAAAGTAAGTAATTGAAGTTTGAAAATTACTTACTTTTATGCTATAACCATAGCGACAAATTGCATGTCATATAAATAGAGGGTGTAAGCCCTCTATTTTATAACTCTTTTTCAAACTCTTTAATTCTTTCTTTTTTAGCAAATTGTTTTTCAGCATTTAAAGAATTTCCAGTTTCTTTTTCGAAATTTCTAACAATTTCATCTTCAGAAGGTAATTCAAATTTGTTACAAATCCATTTAATAAATTTTTTTACAGTTTCCTCAAAAGTTTTTATAATCTTATGAAGTCTAGTATTTTCTTTCTCTAGTTTGTGTATTTTATGCTTATATTCATATTCTAAATTAAATGCTTTTTCCTCAAATTCCTTTTCTAGTTCTTCTTTTCTATTATTATATCTAAAATCAAGAGAATTGCTTTTTACTTTATAATCATGTTCCATTTGATATACTTTATTATGCAAATTTTCATTATCTTCAAGTATTTTATCTCTTTCTTTTTGGTATTTTTCTGCCTCATCAATTACATTTACTTGTCTTTCTATTTCTCCGTGTAATTGTTTGTTTTCAAAGTATAATTTTTCAATAAGTTTATCTTTTGGCTCAATAATTTCTTTTTGTATTTTTTCATTTCTTTTGAAAACAACCCTATTAAAATCTTCAATACTTGGTACTTCTGGAAGTTCTAATGTAATATCTTGCAATATTTCTTTAGTTTTTTCATAATTCGTAATTTTTTTATATTCTTCAATGCTCAAATGTGTTCTATTAGTTTCTTCTTTTGGTAAACCTCTTTTTAGTTCAAAATTGCGTGAAACCATATATTCGTAAAAGGCATTTTGTAATTGTCTATAACTATCTTTTTCTTTCCAAAATTCACTACAAGATAACTTATCAATAGCATTTCCTTTTTTATCTTTTGTGTGAACAACAGGTAAGAAAACTAGATGTAAATGTGGGGTATCCTCATCATTATGAACTTTAGCAGATAAAATATATTGCTCACCTAAATTTTTATATTCACATACAAATTTATATGCTGTTTCAAAAAATCTTCTAGTTTCTTTTTCTCCAATTTTATTAAAAAATTCATTGTCGGATGTGATGATATATTCACAAGCAATATTACTAACTGTTTTAATTTGACCTTTTAAATTATATTCTTTTCTTATTCTTTCAAATTCTTTTTCATAACTATATTTGGGATCTTTCAATGAATAGTTTAAATGTGATTTCTCTTTATCAATATTCTTATTAGAATAATTTTCATTTTTCCTTTCATTATGTCTAAATATACCTTTTAAATTTTCTCTTTTGTATTTTTGATTCCTTATTATAGCATAACTCATATAATATCTACCTCCTTTGAATAGCTAAATAAAATAACACAAAATAAACTTAAAAATGGCAGTTATTTAGAATGTGTTGTAACACACTACAACACTTTTTAGGTAAAAGTGTCCGTGTGGCAGGGTAAACCCTACAACCCAAAACTAAAAATTGCTACTAGCATTTTTTAGTTTTCTCATAACAAATGAACTTGTCATTTGTTATGCTTTTCAATAAATTGCATTTCTGCATTTATTGAAAAAAGAGCAAGAAAAAAATAAGTTTTTTCTTACTCTTTGAAACCTTGCTCGGTTTCAAACTTCCACGCTATATGGCTACCTTTTACAGAAACCAGAGGGAATGAGCTAAAGTAGAATTAGGTGTAATATTCCCATTTGTAAAATAGAATTATTACACCTATACAAACTGAAACCGTCGGTCATTCGCCTTGTTTCATAGGTAGTCTAGTAAGTAGCTGTTGCTACTATAATTGCTGATACTTTTAAATATCTTTGTTCATACTTGTCCAAACTTTTTACAATTATAAATCCACACCAAGTTTTGCCACCGAATACTCTTTTATTATTGTGAGTCTGTGTTCTAAAATCTCACTCACGCACTTTGTATAATTAGACTGCTTATACAAATACGGATGAACTTTATAGCATCGGCTCATCACACCTATCACTTTTATAGAGTTTGAGGCATATTCTCTTTTGGAAAACAAAAAAACTACTCATAGTTTATAAACTATAAGTAGTTAGTTATTTCCTTTATTCAGTTAAGCCTCAAAATCGTTTTTAAGGCATTTTTATTTAAAAGTAAACTAAACTTATTATACATAAATTAATTTCTTCAAAACAATTTCTTCTGCTTGATTTTTTATTGAGTTCATTGTACCAACCCAATATAAAGGGTTAGTATTTTTCATATCTTCTGTTAAATCACTTTTTGATTTTAAATCTTTTATTATAAAATCAATTTCCTTTTGTGCTTGTTCTTGAACTTCTTTTAAATGTTTGTTTAGTTCTCTATTTATAAAAAGTATGCTATATTCTGCTTTTTTATGTTTCTTCAAATAATTTAATCTTAATAATCCATATTTATTTAATGTGATTTTTTCTTTTGGTTCTATATACAAGTTAGGCATATAATAATCTCCTACCAAAGTATAACTTATTCCTGTTTTTTCATCTACAATTTCCTTTTTCAATTCTTTACTATTCATAACAAACCTCCTAATTATTTTATTACTAATCCTAATTTTACAACTGGATTTTTCTCTGCTAAGAAAACCTTTTTAATTTCAATACTTTCTGGAAATATAGGCGATTTATTCTTACCGTTCTGGAATGTTACTTCGGTGTGTACTGTGCTTTTACTTACTCCATATTTTTTAGCAGCACCTCTTACTGTATCTTTTGAATCTATTATATAATGTGCAAGTTTACATGCACGCTCTTCTATTGATATATTTTTCATATAAAAAACCCCCATACGAATAGTTTTGTTTAATTCTATTCGTATGAAGGCTGTATTAGAACTTTATTGATTTTGATATTTTAATGTATTATTTATTTCATTTAAATTATTACAAAATTTATTTATTGACTTTGTTGTTTTAATATTTCCCAATATCGGAATCATACCTGTATTTTGCAATTTTAATGAATTTGCCCTTGTTATTTGTATAACTCTTTTTAATTCATTATTTTTTTCTTCCATTAGATTTATTTGTGCTTTACTAAATAACTTACGCTTTTCTTTAGATAAAACTAATTGTGGTAAATTACGTTTTTGTTCCATTTTTTCTTTAACTAAATTATTTAATTTATCTTGATTTATCATATTTTTTATTTGACTATTTTGCTCTATATTGCGTAAAAATAATCTTATATCTGATAAACAAGTTTCATCTGTTTCTTCTTTTAAATATGTATACACCTCTGATAATCCATCTTCCAAATAATAATAAGATTTATTAATATATTGTGATTCACTTAATATTAATTGTTTCTTTAAATTAATATTATCTAACTTTGCTTGCTTTAATTTTGCTTTTCCCAATAACTTACTAAAGAAAGAGCATTTTTCTTGTTCAATTTCAAGTCTTTGTTTTTCTAATTTTTTTAATTTAGAATCTGTTATTAATTTTTGTATTTCCTTATTAAAACAGGTTTTAAATATATTTTCCATTTCATTAGAATAACCTTCTACAATATTCTTGCTATCTATAATTTTATTTAAATCTTTTGATAATTCATTAATATTTTTTAAATCATCAATTTTTCCGGCAGAATTAATTTTTTTATGCATTTTTATTATATTTTCTTTAATTGAGTTTATACTTGCATTAATACTGTCGTCATTCATTTTATCTATATTTAAGGTTATATTCGTGCTATTAGCTATATCCATTACCCTTGCTTCTTCTGATTTTAGTTTGTAATATGTTGTTTCTATATTTTCTGTAATTAAATCAACTTGTTCATTAATTTTTTTCTTGTTTTCATCTAATTTTTTTCTTAGTTCTTCTGCTTTATCTTCTTCTTTTTTTTCAGTATTATTTTTTGCGTTCTTTAATTTTTGCTCTTCTTTTTTGGCTTCACTTACATTTTTCTTTTGCTTTTTTTCTTTCTTTTCTTTACTTTTATTCTCTTTAGTCACCTTTAAATTGTCTTCCTTTATTTTTTTCTCTTCGTCCTTAACAACTTTTATTAAATTTTTCAAAATTACCTCATACGTAATATTTTCTAAATCTAGTTTAGAAAATAATTTATTTTCTATATTATATTTTTGTGCCTTTTTGTAATATTTTACAAAAAATTCATAATTTGGAAAAATTTTTCCCATTACTAAAAATGCCTCTTCACTTTTTTCATTTAATTTATAAGATATACCTATTTTTGTTAAACCTGCAATTTTACTTTTTAATTTTTCCGCTGATTTATATGATTTGGGTAAATAACTATTTTTTATAAAATTTTCAAGCTCTTTTTTACTATTTATTTCAAAAATTCTATCACCATATTGTAAAACATATTTACATTCATAGTTTCCTGGTACTTTACTTATTTTTAGCTTTGTTCCATATATTTCTATTAACATATTAATTAAATATATAACATCTCTGTCTTTTGGGGCAGATTTAACATTAGCAGCAAATATATATTGCTTATTAATTAAGCTTTGCTCTTCCTTTGTTTGTGCTCTAGATGTTTCTAATAGATATTTTGTCATCATAAGAGCCAATCTTGCTGTGCCATCTTTTACAAAAAACTTACCATTATCTTCATACAACTCTATTTCATTATTATGATTTAAACTAGTTTGGTCAAGTTTTCGCAATTCTTTAAAATAATAATTTGGATTTTTAAAGTATTGCTTTATCATTTCATCAGATTTATCATTATTAACAAATATTTCTATCCAAGATTTTCCATCATATTCATTACTAACAGTTCCTATTAAATTCTTTAATCGAAAATGTTTGCGCTCTGATGTTACTAAATTCTTATTTTTGAAAAAAACAACATCTTCTGACGGTATCTTTTTAGTTAAATTTGTTGTTTTAACTTTTAATTCACTTGGTATGTTTTTTGTATCTAATCCTATACTATTAAAAAAACTCCTTTTTTGTAAAGATATCTTCTGCATAAATTTTACAACCTCATTTCAACTTTTGTTTCATTCTTAAATGTCCTAATTCAAACCATTCATTGTATGCCAAATTTAATTTAAACAATAATTTTGGCTTTGCACCAGCTCTGTTTTTGTCTACAACACAAGCATAATATCTAACATCTGGGTCTTCATATGCTTTAATATCTTTGTATTGCTTTGATTCTTCTATTTCTGAATATTCATAATCAGCATATGATTGGTTATTTATTTGTTTGAATAAACACAATGTATCTAATACTTCTTTTACTGTTCTGCTTGCAGCCATATCATTTATTGTTAAATTAATTGGTGCTGTTGTACTTTCTAATAATTGTAATGTTGAACCAATAAACATTTTATATTTTTGTGCTATATTTGATAATACAGTAGCTGTCTTTTTTATTTCTTCTCCATCCCCTATATGTTGAATATCATTTTTTAATGTATCATAAAATACATATTCAACACCTTCTTTATAATAATAATCTAATATAATTTTATATAAATCATCATTTGTACAATCCGAAACATGCATAAAACATATTGGGGTATCTTGTTGATTTTCAAGCCAATCTGTTGCTGCAATTACTTGCCTAAACTCTGTAGAATACTTTTTTAATCTTTCTACAAATTTCTCTTGTGTTTCACCATCTTCTTTTATTATAAAACCTTTTTTATCTGTTTTTACTTTCTTTTTATCATCTGGTCTAAATTTAAATTCTAATATTTCGCCTTCTGATTTTCTTATTTTTTGTCCAAATTCTTGTTGCATTTCTGGATTATTTAAAATCGTTGTAATTAAACATAATTTCATTTTTTCTTCTGACATTTCATTTGAAATTATTAAAACTTTTTTCTTTTCTACAAATGCAATATGTGCAGCCAAATTTATTGTAAATCTACTTTTACCACTATTTGAAGGCATTGCAAATGCCATTGTTTCACCAACTCTTAGTCCTTTAAATACTTCTGTTAAAATTGGAAATGGTAATGAAATTCCACTTGTTAATGAATTTTCTCCTTCTAATAAAAAGTCCGTCGCATTAGAATTTAATCTGCCTTCACTAATACCTCTTTTTATTCCAATTTGAGATATAATACTTTCTAGCTCTTCAATAGTCATTTGTTTATATCTTTTATAGCTTTTTATTTCAAGTACTTCTTGTTGGAACTGTTTTGTTGGTGCCTTTATATAATATTTTTTTAATAAAAATAATTTTTTTATTTTTGTATATACCGCTTCAATTGAATAATTTGTTCGTATTGCTTCCTGCTTTAATTTTTGTTTTAATGCATAAATTTCTTCTGAAGTTTTTGGATATGAAAAATCTCTTTTTATGTTTTCTGGTGCATATCTTCCACCTTCTGTAAACAATATACTTTTATATAAATTCATAGCCATTGGATCAGAAAATTGACTATCTTCAAATGACAAATAATATTTTGATATTGATTTAGGATTTTCTAATAATAGTCCTATATATGCATATTCTAATTTTACATTTTTCAGCTCTTTTGGATATTTTGATTCTGTTTCATTATCTATACTCAATATAGTTTCCTCCTTAGTTTATAATAATTATTTTACTTTTCCTAATTTGTTTAATGGCCAAAATCTAAATACAGCTTTTCCTTCTATTTTATCAATTGGAATACAGCCAAATCTTCTACTATCACCCGATACTTCTCTGTTATCACCTAGTACATATACATAACCATCTGGTACCACAACATCTAAAAAGAATCCTTCTGCAGAATCAGTAACTGTTCCAGCATCTAAATATTTTTCTTCTAATTCTTGACCATTTAAATATACAGATTTATTTTTTATTTCTACGTAATCGCCTGGTAATCCTATTACTCTTTTAATAAAACTCGTTTCTCCAAATATATCTATACTAGATTTTATTTTTTCACCTATTCCCTTGGAATCATTTTTATACTCAGCAGTTACATCATCTGGATTATAGCTTGCTTTTGTTACATATGTTGTTGATGGTGCTTCAAATGTTATTATATCTCCTCTTTTAGGATATTTATGTATTTCTATTCCTATTCTGCTTACCCATAAACGTTGTTTATCTTTTAATGTAGAGTCCATTGATGCTCCACTTACCACTGTTGGAAACCCTACAAATGCTTTTATTAATACAACTATAATTAGAGCTATTAATATACATACTATCCATTCAAAAATTTCTTTACTTTTACTATTTTCTTCCATATTGAAACCTAATCTTCCTTTCATTTTTATTCTTCGGTATAAGACGTTTTTATTATACACTTATTTTTTGTTTTAAACAATACGTAAAATGTATTTTTTGCATTTTGTGAGCTTGAGTGTGCATGTTAATTTTAACTATGTATTGCAATATATGTTATGAGGAGATTGTTGTGATGTTAATTTTTTTAGAAGTTTATTATTCCGTAAATGATCTAATAATATTTTTAGCCCTAATAATATTAGTATCAGTCCTCCTACTAATTGTGCTTTCTTTTCATATTTTACTCCAAATAAGTTACCTATTTTTACTCCTATTAGTGATAGTATGAATGTTATTGTTCCTATGCAAGTTACTGAAAATACTATATCGCATTTTAGAAATGCAAATGTTATTCCTATTGCTAATGCATCTATGCTTGTTGCAATTGCTAATACTATCATATTTTTGAAGTCTATATTGTCATTATTATCATTTTCTGCTTCATTCCAGATTTCTTTTATCATATTTATTCCTATTGTTGTTAATAAAATAAAAGCTATCCAGTGGTCAATATTTACTATACTTTGCTGAAATTTTATTCCTAATACATATCCTATTAGTGGCATTATTGCCTGAAAAATTCCAAAGTATAATGCTATTATTATGGCTTTTTTCCAACTCATCTTTTGCATTGATAATCCTTTGCACATTGCTACAGCAAAGGCATCCATTGATAAACCTATGCTTAATATAATTATTTCTGTAAGAGCCATAATTTTCTTTCCTTTCAAATTTATATAAACTAAAACTATATTCTTTAAATAGTATGATTTTAGTTCTTTTCTTATTAATTATTTTTGTAATCATTATTTATTTTATAACATTTTCTATATAAATTTTAAATCATTCACATTTAAAGCTAGAGATAGTATACACCACCTCTAGCTTTAAATTTTATTTTATTAGCTCTATTATTTTAGGAATAAATATTATTCCACCAACTATTGCTGATGCTATTGCAAGTATTAATACAGCCCCTGCAGATATGTCTTTTGCTTTTCCTGCTAATTCGTTTTTTTCTCTTGTGAACATATCAACAACTGTTTCTATAGCTGTATTCATTAATTCTGCTGATAATACTAATCCTATTAATGTTATACATATAATCCATTCATTTATACTTATTTTAAAAACTATTCCAAGTACTATAGTTAATATTGCTACTAATACATCAAATTTTAAGTTAAGCTCTGTTTTTAATGCATGTCCCCATCCTTTTATTGCATAATAAAAAGGATTTTTATGTTTTTCGTTTTGTAGTTTCATTACTGCTACTTTCCTTGTAATATATTTAGGTTTTATGGATTAACCTATAAACCATTATAAAATTTATGATTTATCTTTTTGTAGCTCTTTATATCTTTTTATTTTCATAGTAGTTGTCATTTCAAAGTCATCTTTTTTTATTTCTAATTTTTTTATAGCTTTATATGATGTAAGCTCTTTGTTTGTTTCTTTTATAATTTTCCATATTACATCATAAACTTTTTCATCAGTTAAGCTATCTTTACCATATTTTTGCTCTATTTCAATTAAGTTTGGAATAACTCTAGCAGTAATAGTTAGCTCTTTACTGTTTTCTTGAGCTTTACCATAAACCATACATTCTTTTATTTCCAAATTTTTTTTCAATAACATTTCTATTTCTTCTGGATATATATTTTTTCCATTTTGTGTTACAATTACATTCTTGCTTCTTCCTGTAATATATAAAAATCCATCTTTGTCTAAATATCCGACATCTCCAGAATTAAACCAACCATCTTCATCAACTACAGCCTTAGTTGCTTCTTCATCTTCATAATAACCAAGCATTAATGTTTTGCTCTTTATTAAAACTTCACCTTCACCTTTTTCATTAGGGTCTTTTATTTTTAATTCTGCACATACAACTGCTTTTCCTGCTGAACCAACACGTGTATCATAATCAGGTGTTAAAGCAGAAATTGGTGCAGTTTCAGTTAAACCATATCCTTGTAAAAATGTTATTCCTATATCTTGAACCCATTTTCCAACTTTAGGATCAATAGGTGCTGCAGCAGAAACTATAATTCTTAATTTTCCACCTAAATTATCCAATATTTCTTTAAACACTTTACGTTTCATATCAATACCAACAGTTTTTAAGGCGTTTGTTACATGCATCATTGAATTTACAACTGCTGATTTACCACTTTTTTCAATTGATTTATTAATATTTTTATGTATATTTTCAATTAATACAGGAACACCTAACATAGCTGTTGGATGTGATTCTTTAATATCTGGTAATATGTATTTTAAACCTTCGCAAATTGCAATTGATGCTCCAACTCCAAATGGATATAAAAATCCAATTGATGATTCGTATGCGTGATGAAGTGGCAATACAGAAAACAATCTATCAGTTTCTTTTAAATCAACATATGCACTACAAGAATTTATGTTTTCAGCTAAATTTCTGTTACATAACATTACACCTTTTGATTGAGATGTAGTTCCAGAAGTAAAAAATAAAATTTTAAATTCTTCAGGATCTATTTCAATATTTTTGAATGAATCGTCTCCAGCCTCTACAAGTTTCTTTCCTTCTAGTAAAACAGTATTTAATCCAACATTTCTTCCTTTTACTTTATCGTAAGAGTTCATTTCGATAAAATATTTAACCATTGGAACATTATCTTTTACTTTATCAATTTGTTCTTTTCTTTTAGCTGAATATATAACAGCTGTTGCTTTTGATCTTTTTATTAAGTTTTCTATTTCATTTACTGGAAGCTCTTTGTCTAATGGAACTGCTATTCCTGCGCCACATAATAATGTCATATATGATAAATACCATCCATATGTTGTTTCGCTGATAATTACTATTCTTTCGTCTTTTAAATTTAGAAATTTAGTTAATCCTGTTCCAAAGTTTATAACATCTTCTCCAAATTCCTTATATGTTATTTCTTTATATGGTGTTTTATGATCTGGCTTTTCCAAAATTAAAACATTATCTGCATAATGTTCTGTGCTATAATTAAAAGCATCTTTTATTGTTTTATAATGAGTGCCTTCGTATTGTTTTTTATCTTTTTTGTTTTTTTCTGTTTTTTCTTTTTCCTTTTCTAAATTAATATCTTCAACATCATCAATTTCTTTAAATTTAAATTTTGGAAATTTAAATTTTGGTATTTTTATTTCTAATCCCATTTTTAGCATCCTTCCTTTTGTCTTTTATTAATCTACTTTTTCTACAACAATTATTTTTGAATTTTTCATAAACATAATACTTTGTACTATATTTATTACAGCATATGCAATCATAACTCCTCCTAATACAGCTACAACTGTTCCTGGTGTGAAAATCATATATAATCCACAACCAATCATTATAATTGCAAGTATTAAACTAATTACCCATTCTTTTAAATTCGCTTGTTTTAATGATTGTACAAGTGCAAAACGAGTACAGCCTGTAAAAATAATCCATACACCTATAATAATTCTGAATATTGCTTCTATGGCTGAGGTACAAAATATTACTATTAAACCTGTTATTATTGCAATTAATCCAAAAACTATATCTAAATATAATTCATTGCTATTTGATTTATCTTTTAGGTATTTTATTATTTTTATGAAACCTAATACTAAAAAAACAATTCCTGCAATAAGTGATACTGTTTTTAGAACACCTTCTGGGTCTTTTACTAAAATTGCTCCTATTATTATGAAAACTAGTGATAGTAATAAATTAAGCCATTCTGCTTTTTTTAAAGTTTTAAAAAAATCCATATTTTTTACCTCTCTTTCTTCATTATTATTATGAACAAATTTTTTTCTTTTAGTATTATATCATATGTGTGTAGTTTGGCAAGTGGTAATTTTTTGTTTTTTGGAATATATGAATCAATTATTCCCCGTCTTTCAGAAAGCCATTTCAAAGTGTTATATTTATTTTTTAAACAATTAAAATTTCAACAATTTTATCTTTAATTATTAAAGAGCATTGTTTTTATAAAATTCAAAACACTGCTCTTTTCTTCTTATTTATATTATTATGCCTTTTCTACTTTTTCAATTTCTTCTTTTGATAAACCTGTTATTTCTATTATTACATCTATTGGCATTTTTTTAGCTAACATTTTCTTTGCTGTTTCTATTTTTTCAAATTGTATACCATCATTTTTTCCAATTTCAATTCCATCGCGCTTTCCGATTTCAATTCCATCTCGTTTTCCGTCTTCAACACCTTGGCAATATCCGTATTCTTGAATTGCATTTTGGTCCATTATGT
>OGYM01000068.1_pt1 | contig 61988 bp, 66 predicted proteins | sample 1576491 | NCBI WGS metagenome assembly OGYM01 (sample SAMEA3541515, study PRJEB24748) | human gut metagenome | biome: human gut; feature: human-associated habitat; material: faeces | place: China | collected 2012 | reverse complement strand
CTTTAATCATCATCAAAATCATACTGGTTTCGGCTGGAATCATCTAGTCTGGCATCCTGATACAGATGATTTGCAATATGTGTCGTGGTTATCTCCTGAGGAGGCAGAAAACACAGACCTGTATACATGTCTTTCTCTTTGCCATTCCTGCCGAACTGACAAAGAACTGTATACAGGTTGTGAAATATCAGATTATGCAGTCCTTCCTGCAACAACACTGTATACTGACAATTCAGGACATCCTCAATATGATATTGTTAATACGCTTAAAAAACATATAGGCAAAGATGAGTATAATCAGTATGAATCACTTCGTCAGCGTATTGAATGGGTTTGTTTATAAGTGATCTTATTAAGGTGTACAACAATAGATTTTCTTCTTTTGTTTTGTATAAATACCGGAGGAATATAAAAGAAACGGAGACTGCAGAGACAGAGATGAAGTTGTTTTCCCCGTTTCCTTAATGAAAATTCAGTCAGGGGTGTGGCCGGATAATTATGCCGCGCACTTAATTCCCTGTTGAACTGAAGTATTCCGGCAATATTCAGCAGTACGCCGGCCAGCCTGCCGTCATCATCCCGCAGGAAACGACGGAGTAGCCGGTGCTCTTCTTTGGCGGTACTGTCAGCTTTTCCGGCCAGGTGTGCGTGGATGAGTGTTATAAGCGTCTCCGGGGATATGCGGTGAATTTTCATCATTCTTCTCCTGATTTTGTCGGGGGTACACCCGGATAAATAAACTGCTGGCGGCGAATGAAAAAATCACAGAAGGGCATATCCGGTAATTCCGGGAGACCGGACACGGCAATATCCATCCATGAGAGATAGTTATCGACGCTCACTGTGACGGTGATGCTGTTATGGGTACGGGATCTTTCATGAATTTCTGCAGCCAGAAAGAGCAGCCAGCCGCCGTTAAATGCCGGGTGGCGGAGAATGAACCGGGCAATCTCTTTTTCATCTCCGTCAGGCGGAATATCGTCAGTCAGCGTCCGGATAATAAAGCGCCGGAATGCATCTGCGGAAAACTGATATCCGGCAGTGAGGGTATCCATTTTTTGTTCCTCTGTCAGTTGGGGCCGGCAGAACGTCACCGGCACCGGTGTGTGTCACATGACGTACTTTTTGTCAGGAAACGAATCCGGCAGCAGAATGAGCGCCACCCCGTCCATTTTCTCCCTCAACGTTTTACGCTGTGCCGGCGGCCAGCGGCGCAGGGCATCAGCAAAATCCGCCGGACGCCAGGTGCGGAATTTCTCCTCAACGGCCAGACGGTTCTGTACCAGGGCATTCAGGACTGCCCGTCCCTGCCTGACCCGCTGACGGTTATCGCTGAAAATCTCCTGCAGTGCCCGCGCATTGAGGGCAACCACCGAGGCCGGATGCAAATCGGGGAGCCAGACCATCACTCCCTGTGCGGCAGCATAGCCGTTCAGACAGTGCCAGGCATGGCAGAAGGCACAGAGATGAAAGGGTGGGCCTTCCGGTTGCAGCAGGTCACTTTCATTTTCACTGAGTGCATCCGTTGTGACGATTTGCGACTTTTCCACATGACGCAGGGCCAGTCGCCTGGCCGACAGGCGGGCCTGTGCCAGGGACCGCTCCGCATCCTGCAGGGTTCGGGTGTGTTTCTTTTTTTCGTCATCGTTTTCCGGTACCGGACGTTTTTTCAGGCGCATCACCCGGGTGAGGTTTTTTTCCAGCAGGACGACCGTATCCCGGCAGGTGTCAGCCATCTGCTGTAATGGCCATGAATCTTCCAGAATGAAGCGGTGGGTGACGGTCCTGCGACAGCAGGGGCAGCGTCCCTCTGTTGAGAGCACTGGCGGTGGTAACAGGGCTTCACCGCTGAATACCGTGTCCGGTTGCGGGAGCGGGAAAAGCCATCGTTCCCGGACCGGGGCGATGAGTGGCGGGGTCTTTTTCATACGCTTTTCTCTCTGTATACAGGGTGACGGCAGCCAGAATCAGTGCTGCTATAGCGGTGGAGTAACACTCTGCAAACACAAACTCCTGATTATCCCGGTTGTCGCGGGCAATCACGTTGCCGTGCTCTGTTCTGAGCAGGGTGAAAGGGGGTAGCTCACAGGACATGGTCTGGTCCTCCTCATTGTGTGAAGACGGCACCGGTTTCCCGGTGCCTTTGCGGATTAACTGATTGAAACCGGAGAAAGACCGAGCGTTTTCTGTCCGCTGCCCATCAGTTCCGGTACGACGGCAAGGCAGAGGCCGACCAGAATTGACAGCAGGCAGGCCAGCCCTGCACCGGGTTTTTTACCGATTTGTTTGAGGCCAAGCAGGCCACCGATAAAGAGCACCAGGCCAATAACCTGACCGATAGCCACAAACGAACTGCTGGAGCCTCTGGCACCATCGCCAACGGTTTTAATCATATCGAAGAGGGTATTTGCCATTGCGGTGTGGGGCAGCAGCATCACGGGAAGCAGCAGTAACAGGCGTACCAGCCGGTCACGGCAGGCCATCAGGCATAACTGAACATAAACAGATGCAGCGCGCAGACGCGCCGCCATGGCACGAAGTCGTGACATAGTGTCTCCTTTATTAACAGATTGATTTACTGAAAAAATACAGGGGGTCAGAAGGCGATACCGAGGCTTGCCAGAGTGGCATCGATAACCCGGTCGTTGAAAACCAGCAGAACGCCGGCCACAAACTTGACGTTCCCCTTACTGATGGATTCACTGGCGCTCAGGGCGGTGTGCCCGTCCAGCAGTGATTTGCGCCAGATGGATATGCCGTTCATAACAAAACCGACGCCGGCCAGTTTTGCCAGTGAGAGAATGGCATTGACGGCACCGGCAGCGGCACCAAAGGAGCCCGGCTGCACGTATGCGATGGGGGCGAAAGAATCTGCCCTGAAGCCCATCTGGGTACCACCGGCATTGATCATTGAGGGCAGACTGACCAGCATGCCGCAGATGAAGATACCGGCAATAAATTTTCCCGGTCCCATACTGCGACGTCCTTCTGCCCGGGCGCGCATCAGATGACCGATAAGGCCGATAATCCCCAGCAGCTCTCCCCAGGTAAAGAGAAACTCCATGCCTGCACTGAAAATACCGCTGGCAAAGTTCTCTATGGCTGTCAGGGCATCAATGCTCATCATCGTAATGTACCGGCAGAGGTGATGACTGCCCGGCTGGACGGGTCAATCCGGGTGATGGTGATGTTTCCCAGACTGTCGCCTTCCCGTACTGCCCAGGCACTGCCCTGCCAGCGGATCCAGGCCATGCCTTTCTCCACCGACATGATTTTCATGCCCTGCAGAGGTGAAGGCAGGGTTTTCGCAGGCTGTCTGTTATTCCCGGTCGGGACTGGCAGTGCTCCCTGCATCTGCAGGGTATGCACCTGCTTACGGGTCTCCTCAAGCAACTGACGGGTTTCCTGTGCCCAGGCCTCATCCTTCTGAATGGCGTTACTGAGGGTGGTGATACTGTCCTTCAGCATGGTCAGGGTGCGCCGGATTTCCTCATCCCGCCTGTCCAGCTCTGCTTTCAGGTCACGGGCAAGCTGCTGCATGTCTGCCTGTGGGGTGACAGGAGGCACGGACATGGTGTTTCCGCTCCCGGTCTCCGTCATGGGCATGGGCTCTGCCCAGCTTTCGGCTGCGGGCGGTGTGACAGCGAAGCCTGCATCTGCAGGGGGCTCTGAGGGTGTCCGCAGAAACTTGTACCAGACTGCGGCCAGGATGATGAGGACACAGCCGGCCCAGACTGGCAGGCTGTATCCCATATACTGGCGTTTCAGGAAGGATTTGCCGGATGCCGGTGTCGTTGTTTCGCCAAAACTGCCGGGATCTTCATGTTCGTTTTTCATGGATGACTTTCCTGTTGTATTCCGTAACGTTGCCGCATTTCGTTCTGTTTACGTATGACAGCTGCCTGGATCCTGTCAGACGCCTGACGCTCTGCTTCTTCCTGGGTGAGCGGGCGTCCGGAGGGCGGTGGCACAGAAGGGGCAGTGCCGGAGGAGGGGGGACTGATATCGTTGCTCATGACCGGCTCAACAAACAGAATGGAGACAACCTCTCCGCGTGACACTGTCACCTGCCGGTAAGGTTCGCTCTCCGCCTGGCGGGTCAGCAACTGACTGCCCCGTTCGGCCATGCCGCCTGCAATGACGCCAGCCAGCGCCTCGCCATCAGGCATTCCCACCCTGCCGGTAATGCTGCCGTAGTTTCCCTGAATGACCTGTGTGTTGGCGTCTTTGTAAAGACTCCCGACACTGCCCGCCCCACCGAGCACAGACGGCAGAACGATATGCTTAAACCAGCGGTGGTTCACGTCGCTGGCCACGGATGACATGCCGGTATGTTCATTCAGGGCATATGCATTGACTTTCAGAAACATGCCCCGCCACATCATCCGGTCAAAGTGGATATCCATTCCCTTGCCGGCGAGTCTGGCGTCCTGGCTGTAGAGGACGGCCCCGGCCCATGGGCCGGCAGGTACGGAGGCCACCACGCGGGAGACAGCATTGTCAGAGTCCACTTCCGTATCAATGAAGGCAGGTACGCGGGTCAGTGCCGGTATCAGCTGTATCCCTGTACGAGCTGCCGGGGTTGCCAGACTGGCCTCCTGCAGACGTGGTTGTGGTGATGTGCCGGTACCGGGTGGTGAGGCATGTGAGCTTATCCCGGGAGCACCAGTGGTGCCCCACATTGCAGCCGCCACTACCGGGGGGCGGGCGTCAGGATGCTGTGTGTTGATGCGGGCAAGCAGTTTTTGTAATGCCTCACGCCGTTTTTCCCGGGCAGTCTGATCTTCCTGAGGGGGGGATGCGTTTTGCCCGGAAGTGCCTGACTGATCATCGGGGGGATTATCCCTTTTCTGATCGTTTCCGGTATCGGTATCCAGTCCCCGGGGCAGACTGGCGATAAACGTCTCGTTATTACGTAACGCTTCTGCAGCACCACGTTCATTGTCAGCCCGCAGTAAATCCCGGTAGTGCTGTGTCTCCATCACGTTCCGTCCGCCGCCGGACGTTGTGCTGTTGATATTGACTGACGAGAGCGATGCAGCGTTTTCGGGGGACAGCCAGGTGAGCAGCAGGTATCCGCCCCCGATGATAATCACGCCCCCCATAACCAGCAGGGCTGACAGCTTTTTGCCGGATTTTGCGGCTGTGTCCTGTTCTTGTTCTGCGCTCATGATTTACTCCAGTTCCGGGGTGACGTGAACGGACTGACCATTCACGGAGAAGGTGAGTAAGGGGGTCACCGGCAGTTTCCACAGCCGCGTACCATCAGCCGATGCCAGCGTCTGTTCAAATTCATCCCGCAGCATGGCCCGTGAGCGCACGAGAAGATCATCGCCGTGTTGCCAGATGGTGGTGTCCGGGACGTTACCGGAGAATTTCAGGCGGCGGATGGCGGGATCATCCGGTGGCACACCGTCCAGAAAGGCCTGCAGAGTGGCGTCATGCAGGGCAATTTTTTCTGACGGTATGGACACCACCGGGCTGGCAGGTCCCTGCCGGGGAATGCGCAGATCCAGACGACTGTCGATTTCCTGACTCAGGGTAGTGGTGTCCGTTTCACCACTGGTGATATTCAGGATGACCGGTACAGACAATCCTTTGAGATAGACCGTCACATTCCCGGCAGCCCAGGCGCGCAGGGGGGTGACGGACACCATATTGCCGTTGAACTGCACGTCAAAGTGACCGGGCGCAGCGTTATAGGGCGGATCCGACTGTGGCCACGGACTGCCGTTGACGTCCGTGAAGGTCACCACGCTGACGTTATGCAGAGCGGTACGGACAAGGGGCAGGCTGGCCCCCGGAGACAGATTCACCGTGAGGGAACTGATACGGGGCACCACACTGGTGAGCGGGGCACTGATGGCCCGTTCGTTATCGGCCATTATCCCACGGAGTTCACGAATTTCACTGGCATTCAGGGGAGAATCCAGCGATGCGCCTTCCTGTACAAGAGCAGCGCCGGGAGGCGGCAGGTTTCCCGGGAGTTGTGCGGCTGGCGGGGGACCGCCTGCCGGGGTGTTCCCGGTTGCCTGTGCGGTCTTTCCGCCGGTCTGCGGGCTTCGTGCATTTTTCCAGCCCGGGTTATCTGCAGCTGTGACAGTGCCGCACACAATAAGCAGTGCGCCAATAAGATGATGTATGTGCATGATATGAGTCTCAGATTCCTGCTGCGGCGTTACGGGAAACCATCTGGCTGATTTCCATGCCGCCGGGTTTGATGCGGGGGTCAACGCGCCGGACAGTGATTTCAAAGGTGAAGGCCTGTTCGGGGCGGGTGCTGGTCTGACCGACCAGGCGCATCCTGACCGGATACTGGAATTTCCAGAACCAGACGCCGTTCTCCATCTGTCCCTGGTTGACCAGGGTACCTGCCCCGATAGTGGTTGTGAGGTTAAATTTCTCCTTTTTAATAGTGTCGAGAATGTTCGAGGCCTGAAGGGCATTCACATAGCCGGCAAAGCCGGCTTCGGAAAAGCGGGGGGCCTGTGTCGTGATTTGTTTTCGGTAGTGGACAAAATCGAGATTGAAGGCTTCGCTCAGCGTCATGCTGCCAAAGTTCATGACGTCGCTCTGACTCCAGGCCGGCTGGCTGGTTGGTGCCAGACGGACCAGTCGGCCATTGTCAGTGGCAAAGTATTCGCGCGTCACGCCGGTGGCATGCCAGTACTGTATGCCATTAGCCACCAGGCTGATGCAGAGTGCTGCGCCGCTGCACAGCAACGCCCTGACCAGACCGGGTACCAGCGCGGCCCGTTGTTCTGACTGTGCGATGGTTCTGAGCACGGGGTTATAAATATCTCCGCTGTTATCCGCTTCCGGTGAGACAGGGGAGGTGGGTTGTGCTTCGCTCATGGTGCTCCTGTTCAGAGGTTGTAGTCTTTCCAGGGGTCGATATTCCCCGGAAGATGGTCATTCACCCGATCCACGACGGCATCACAGACCTGGTTTTCCAGATCGCGAAGGATTTTGTCCAGGCTGGGGAATTGCGGAAGAGTGATGCTGACGTCCTTAATGCGGGACAGGCAGGACTGCAGGGAGGAGGCGACGTCATTCTCCCGCTGTGACCATGCCTGGCTGGCTGTGCGCGCCCGCTCCCAGGCGGCTTTGCTGCCGGCTTCTGCGGCAGCACCTGCCCGACAGGTTGCTGCCACGGCAGCCGGAGAAGCCAGCGAGATGCTGGTCAGTATGACCAGCAGCGTTTTTTTCATGTTCATGGTCGTCCTTACCGGCTCATCGGCCGGGGCTGTGGGATTGTGCCTGTTGCAGAGTTTTTTCCTGCCTGTCCTCCGCCTTTTGGCTGTCAGACCACTCTTTCCAGGTCTGCTCAAAACCCAGAGAGCGGAAAAGCTTGTCCGGTTGCTCTTCCGGTTTGTGGATGGCGGCAAACAACGGGGAGTCCTGTTGCTTCAGGTGAAACTGCATTATTTGTGGGGACGGACGCTGATGATTATTCTCATCATGGTTAACAGCTTCACCGTAACCGGCAAACTGCAGACCGTTATCCGTCAGGGCATTGATAACCAGCTGACGGTTGTCAGCTGACGGGGTGGCCAGTGCCGGGTAAAGGGTGCCGTTCAGGCGGACCACGCCCTGCAGATGATCATCTGCGCTGTGGACCAGCAGAAGATTCAACTGACGATTGTCCTTATCGGCAGAGGCGATGGCTGGTATCAGTTCATTGGGGGCATTACCAGCGAGGGGGAGTCGCATTGATTGATCCTGAGGTGCTGATGCAGGTTGCCTGTCTTCACCAATGTACAGATTATTGGGAGGATTTTTGGGGGAGCGAACTTCCTGCATTATCTGTGGCCAGTGTTGTTGCATCTGTAACATCACCTGGCTGAATGTTGCCATCGGAAACTCCAGGGTATGCTGACCCGCATGAGGTTGGTCATTATTAACGGTAATGCCGTTACTGACCGGGGTTATGGCCCAGATATTACGGATACGATCCCGCGTTTCACCGGACAGCCGGAATGTTTCTCTCGCCTGCAGTGTCAGTGTGACGGGGTCACCCTTCTGATGGTTTTTGACCAGTTCTTCCAGGCCGTTTCCCCAGTATTCCCGTTTGCCACTGCGGTTGGTGAGCTCCACAAAAAAGCAGCGCCCTTTTCCGGGCGCATACTCTTTTTCTCCGTAGTTTGTCAGGACGGCAGTCACACTTTCACCGGGGCTGAGCTTGCCGGGCGGCTCTTCCACCGGTGTGTCGGGTTGCTGCGGCTGTGCACTGACAGGGGCTTTTTCTGGCGCAGACGACGGGGCGGCGGGGTGTTCCGGTCTGTCGGCCCGGGGGGCTTCAGCTTTTGCCGTGACCGGCGCTTCCGGATGCGGTGTTTCAGCCGTACTGCCTGCTGTTTGTTCAGCCTCTGCCTTCGGTGACACAGGGGGAGCCGGTTGGGCCATTGTTGTCTCTTCCGGTGACTGGCGGTTGAGTTCCGGCGTGGGTCTGTGGGTGACAATGGCATCATGCGCCATCTCTTTTTCCTTGCGGAGTTTTTCCAGTGCTGCCCGCTGGGCCGGGAGTTTCATGCGAACCTTGATGTCGTATTCGACAATCAGCTGCATGGCTTTTTGCTTAAAGGCATCACTGCCGGTCAGCTCGATAACGCCGCCATAGAAGTTGGTGGCCACAGCAAGGGCAGCCAGGACCTTTTTGTCATCCGCGCTGGCGCCATCCACCATTTCGAGACAGTAGAGTCTGTCCAGGAAGGCGGGTTCACCGTCAACGCTGTAGAGCGCAGTCCTGTCGGGAAACTCTTTGTGTGTAAGATTTTTAAGGATCTCGTCCAGGTTGTGCCGCTGCGGACTGTCGGGACGGCGGGGTGCAAAGATAATCGTGTCCGGTTCCGCTGACGATGTGTCTTCCGGGCTGGTTTCCGGTGGTGATGGTGGTGCGACCTCCTCTGTTGCTGTTTCAGCCTCCGTGGGCTTTTTCTCCTGAATAACGGAAGGTTCTGAGGTGCGTGATTTCCCACCGGTCAGAAAACGGCGCAGACGGCTGAAAAGCGATGGCGTTTCAGGGCGGGCTGCTTCATTCGCTGTGCTGGTTTCAGTGGCGGACACAAGACGCTCTTCCTGCAGTTTATCTTCAGCCGTCGGTTCAGCGGTGGCCTGCCGGACTGGCTGAGTTTCTGCAGGTTCAGAAGGTGAGGTTGTTTCTGCTGTGCCGGTGTTGTGAACAGCAACCGTGGCATCGGCATTGAGCTCCTCAGCGGGTGCGTTCCTGTTGTCATCGGTGATGTCAGAGGAGTGCTCTGCGCCGGTCTCAGCGGCAGACGCAACGCTCTTTTCCTGTGCTTTATTTTCTGCCGTCAGTTCAGTGGTCACCTGCTGAACTGGCCGCATCCCGGCCGGTTCAGAAACTGTGTTTGTCTCCGCGTTGTCGGTGTTGTGAACAGTGGGGGCCCCCGGAGTGTCAGCGTTGAGATCTTCCGCAAATGCGCTCCAGTCGTCAGCGCTGGCCATGGAAACCTGCACTTGTTCTTCAGACTGCGTTGTGGTGGTGTGCTGTGTCCCGGCCGCGTCGGAGAGGGAGGTTTCCGGTGTGTCTTCACTCCGGGGATGTTCTTCTGCCTGCGTGCTCTGGTTGTCAGCGGTGGTGGCAGAGGCATTTTCTTCACCGGTATCAGCGGTAGCCACAGAGGCATTTTCTTCTCTGGTATCGGCAGCGGAAACAACGTTCTCGTGTGGTTTATCTTCTGCGGTCGGTTCAGTGGTTGCCTGCTGCACGGACTGCATCCCGGCAGGTTCAGGAAGCGTTCCTGTTTCTGCTGTGTCGCTGTTGTGAGCGGTGTCTGTACCTGTGGCGTCTGTATTGAGGTCTTCCTGGTCGCCAGCGGTAGGCACAGAGGTATTCTCTGTGCCGGTATCAGCGGCAGACGCAATATTCTCCAGTGGTTTATCCGGGGATAACGTCTCCGCAGTTACTGATTGCAGGGATGCATAGGCGGCATAGTCATCTTCATATGCCTGGTTTTCTGTATCGTCGGAGTGGGTGTCATAAGGCGTATCCTGTGTCGCCAGCTCCGTTTCCGGGGCTGTGCTCTGTCTGTTTTCAGGGGACATTTGTGGCTTCTCATCTTTTACCGGTGTGAATATCAGGTTGCCGATCACGACAGCCTCACGATTGTCGGCAGTGTCACTGTTGGGTGTGGGGATACCGATATGTTTTAACTGTGCATTCATGGCATTCTGAAAGTTGTCCCGTCCCCGGCTGGCGTCCAGGTCATTGAAATCGGTCAGTCCCTGTGCTTTTTCCGCCTCCGTAAAGGCCGGAATAATGACTTCGCCATTCGTGACTTCTGCGGCCTTTGTTGCACTAAAAACCCCTTTGTTAATTTCCCGTTGATGATCGTTGTCGGCACAGAAGACAAAGGGGCTGTCAGTCCAGATTTGGCGGGCATTTTCTGCCACGGCAATCATATTGCTGGCATCAACTGTCATCAGAACCGGAAGGCCGGTTGCTTCGTGCAGGGAGGCGGCAGTAGCGTAACCTTCCGCAAATAACAGGGGACGGCCATTTTCCGGGGTTCCGAAGGTGAACCAGTTGCCGGTTTTCTCGGAGTCTTTCAGAATGCGGGCATCCTTCCCGCCGGTGACCGGAATACGCTGGTACGAACGTATTTCTCCCCGGCCGTTGCTGAAGGGAATAACCAGCTCATTTTTATTGTTCAGCCGCACGCCAGGCGCGGCCCGGATGCCCTTGCGCGTCAGGTATTCATGTGCTGTTGCCTGTGGCAACCCGTTAATATAGGAGCGGGCATAGCCGGCCTGTTTGTTATACTGTTGCTGCAGTTTACGAGCGTTATCATCGCGCTGTTGCTGAGCGAATGCCCGCAGATGCAGTCTGGCCAGAGGATCGTGTTGTTCTCCGCCGGAAAATACCCAGTTTGTGGGACTGTCATCGGCGCTCCGGTAGTCGCGGTACCAGCCGGCGGGACGACCATCAAGATAGGCCCTGTATGCGCCACTTTTGGCCCCTTTTTTGTCATCCCGGGTGGCCACTCTGTGTATGGCTCCGTCCATCTGTGGCAATCCCTGAATAACCAGCCCGGCGTTTTCCAGGACCTGAGCAAATTCAGTGACCGGATCGCCGGCATCCATCGACAGTTCCTGCGGCCGGGGTAACCAGCGCTCCAGCAGTGAAAGTTCGGTACCCGCCCGGGCATACCAGAGCTTTTTTTCTGGATCCCATGCGACAGCTTTGCGGCCATTTAACGGGGGAACTGCATTTTTTACGGCTTCTGTCTCCTCAGGCGGGACAGCAAGCCAGGTTCGATATCTGGACTTCATGTCGTTCTCCGGGGATTAAAGATGAGGGCGTTGTGATACGCCGGGATGATGAACAAAAGAGGGTTATTCCGTTCCGCGCCATTCACGGGGTAATTCTGTGCGATGCCGGTACCACCAGGGACGGCCTGACGCCTGTTTACCCTGCACCAGGCTGTACAGACGCCGGCAGAGCGTCCGGACAGTCCATCCTGAGTACCCCAGGAGCACAAAAAACAGCAGAATGCCGCTGCACACCCAGAATGTTGTTTTTGACGGATACGGAAACAGCAGCAGGTAAATCATGGTAAACGGCAACGGGACACCATAAATATTCAGTGGCGGAGTGACATCCCGCCAGAAGCCTTCGCGTTTCATTTGGGGAATTCTCCGGCCGGGATGAAGAGCGCAGCTTCTGATGCCTCAATGCTGCCCGTCTGATACATGGTCAGAACCTGATCCCGTATCCGCCGTTTTTCCTTGCGAATGATTTCATCAATGTAATGCCCCCATGTCGCATGGGACTGCCGGGAGAGCGTATCACGCAGTTCGTCAGTTATGACGATGTATTCCCGGACGGCCTGTCTGCCACCGTCATTTGTTCTGACCAGGACCTGCACCAGAATGAACTGCACCAGGGAAAGGGTGGCGGCTGCCATTGAATCCCTGATTTCCGGTGGAAATAACCCCAGCAGCCGGGCAAAGGTTTCACCGGGTGATTTGGTGTGCATGGTGCCGATGCAGAAGTGACCGGTGTTACCTGCCTGGACGGCTGCATCTGCCGTTTCATAATCCCTGATTTCACCGATACCGATGATGTCCGGGTTACGGCGAACGGCAGAGCGAAGTCCTGCCGCAAAACTTTCCACATCGCGCCCGATTTCGGCCTGATGGGGAGGCAGAAGGTCATTCTCTCCGCCCAGAATGTATTCCACCGGATCTTCATAGGTCACTATTTTGCGATCGGGGAAATTTTTCAGAATGTGGCGATACAGTGCCGCCGCCAGTGTGGATTTCCCGGAGCCGGTTTCTCCGCAGATGAAGCCCAGGCCGGTTTTTCTGAGCATGGCATCCAGCAGATCCGGTTCAATATTCATAGTGAGGATGTCCGGAATATCTGACGGGATCACCCGCATGGTGACGGAAATGGCTTTTTCTTCTGTTGCCGATGTTCCCTGTATCAGGTGGCAGCGCAGGCGAACACGCTGACCTCGTTGCAGGCCATAGCGGCCGGAGGCATCTCCGCTGACCTGAATGGTACGATCCACGGGATGACCTGACAGAACCCGGGGAAGAACCTCCCGCCCAAACAGCTCATCACTCAGTGCCATCATGATGGAGGACGGAAGGGGATTTACGGATGAGCGAACCCGCCGTCCAAAGCGACTGACGGATACCGGTGAACCGCCGGTCAGATCAATATCACTGACGCGGTGGCGGGCACACCAGGCAAAAAAATGGCGAAACTCTTCTGCCGTAAAACGGGAGAAGGGGAAGGTACCGAAGTCATCTGGTGATATCATTTTTCTCTCCTTCGGTGCTGACAAGAGGGCGCCAGCGCGATTTCTGCAGCGTAAATTCAGCATGTGTTTTCAGGCGGCGGACGCGATCGCCAGTGATGAGTTTCCTGCCGTTACCGGTGACGGTCTGCCGCTGTTCAGTCACATCCGGGCGTGTGATCATGCCCTGACGCCAGAGCAGGGCATAAAGCATCATTCCCCGGTAATCCCGGGTCAGGCGTTTCTGGTTGGCTTCCAGGGTGAGGTCAGCGTTGTCACGGCCTTCTTGCCAGCCCTGGCGGAGTGCGTTTTCCCAGAGTCTGCGCTGTGCGCGGTCTTCCGGTACAACACGGCCCTCAGTTCCCGGGGTGGCGGTAGTGGAAAGCCCCCGCAGAAGCCAGTCACGCCAGCCCGGCGGGTTACTGACAAAACGTTCGGGACGCAGGATGGTCCAGACACGGGACGCGGTTCTTATCTGGTCAGGCTGAATGTGAGCAACATCCTGCGCTTCATCAATAACAGGGGGTAGCCAGCCTTCCCTGCTGATAAGGGGACGGAAGTCATACAGGGCATTCAGTGTACTTTCCCGGGCATTCAGTGCCTGAATCAGTTCCCATGAGCGCTGTGCTTTTCCGCCACGGAATCCCAGCGTTCGTCCGGCGTCCGTGAGCATCTGGCGACGGGTGTCTGAAATGCCGTCATCCTGGTTGTCAGTGGGCGTCAGCCATGCCCGGAGATCCGGCGGTGGTAAATTGCCTGCCATACCGGCAGGGGGGCGATGGTGCTGTCCGGCACAGCCTGCCAGCAGGAGCCCGGACAGCAGGAGACAGACCTGTTTTTTCATTTTTTCTCCGTTGGCATATAGGAAAGATGTAAACGCCCGGCTGACTGTGAGAGGACTGCCCGCCAGGCAGTCTGGGCCTCTGTGAGACGAAGGGCATCAGCGAAGGTCATATCGCGTACATGGAGTGAGACGGGCAGGGGAAGACGCACGCCGCTGTAACTGAACTGTTGTCCGCGCAGACGGGCCAGCTCGCTCAGGAGCTCCAGAGCATCGCCTTCCCAGTCAAAGGAAACCCGCCCGCTGTGAGCCTGCAGGCTGCCTCCGGGCTGGCGGGAAGGCAGGGCTGCAGAATACGTGTCCTGCTCCCACAACTGATACTGTGCATGTCGTGTGACAGCGACTTCAGAAGCTGCACCGTACTTCCTGGCCGGTGCGGTATTATCCGGGGGAAGATGACAGCCGCTCAGACAGAGCATGGCAACTCCCCCTGCAAGGGTGATACGTTTTTTTTGCATGGTTTTATCCGGAAAATAATGAACAGGACTGGCGGTGAGTGGCCAGAAGAGCGGAAACTAGCAGATTCAGGTCAGAAGCCCCGGGCGTCCCGGGGCGTGATAATCAGAAGGTGAACTGTAACTGAGCAATGGCACCGTAGTTGTTGTCGGTGCCCACGAGGCCGGCGACATCAATGTGAATCACATCAAACGGTGAGAGCCCAATCCCGGCAGTGAATGCACTGCCGTTGTTGCTGGCCAGATTCTGGCGGTAACCGGTACGTAACTGTGCCCATTTCCAGGCATTAAACTCAGCACCAACGGCGGCAAACTGACGTTTGCTGTCTGATGTGAAGCCGCTGGCCGGGGTCAGATCCACATCCAGTGCCGTGGTGAACATGTCGTTGTGCCATGATACGCCGGTCGTTACCTGCGGACGGATCCTGAAGGTTTCAGTGACACCATGTACCTCTTTGGTCTCAATGCTGCGTGGGATCAGGTTCTGTGCGACCAGACCCAGCGTCCAGTTGTCATCCAGGTCCATGCTGGCACCGATATCAGCGTTAATACCGTTTTGGGTGTTGTGGTAACGGTCACCTTTGAATGCGCTGCTGTCATAGTTTTTGATCAGCGTATTGTAGTTAAACAGGTCAACACGCTGGAATTTTGGTGTGAAGCCCAGTGACCATTTTTGTCCGGCCGTTTCCAGTTCAGTGGCCAGCGCAACGCCCACATCGGTGATCAGTGCGGCATGGGCAAAAGCCTGTGAGGTCAGTCTGTTTTTATCCACATCCTGGCTGCCACTGTCTGCAATGCTTTCCAGATAGCTCAGGTCGGCATCGCTGACTTTACCGTCGACGCTGACAGTCCCGAACGTTTTCAGCATCAGTGCAGCAGCGAGGGTATCACCGGGAAGGGCCGCCACAGCAGATACCCCGGCCTGTGCGCTGGCATGGGTGTTCCGGAAGTCCTGCAGTCTCTCTTTCAGGCGGGCCGCTGTCTGCGGTACCCCGGAGTGGCTGTCGACGGCACGGTCGAAGGCTTTCCAGTCATCGCTGATTTTATCGGCGTTGTCGGCGATATTACCCGGATCGGACAGCTGCGCACCCACGGACGGAAGCAGAAGACTGAAGTCATCTTTTGCACCGGATTTTGTCAGCAGTGCCGGGTTTGCCAGTGGGGCCACACCATAGTGAGAGGAGGCAACCCCCGTTCCTCCCATCGCATCATTGCGGGCTTCAAAATATGACGTTGCTGCAGTCGAATTAAAGGAAAATAAAACGGCAGACGCGATGAGAGTACGGGTAATATGCTTTTTCATCATCATTTCAGTTTCCTGTATTGAGGTATTTTGGGTATAACAACAGAGGGCACGGCTGTGCCATTAAAAACAGTTGGTGTATTATTCCGGTTTATTGCTCAGTATTATTACCAGGGGGATAACGGGACCCTGAATAACGCAGTGGGTAATATTTTTCCTGTTATCAGATATTCTGCCTGTGCCGGAGTGAGTGTTACGGCGCGAACAGGGATATCCGGAGATATTTTTCGGGCCATCTGAAACCAGCCTTCTTTTTCTATATCCATTCTGACCGGATATAACGAAAGTACCGGATAAATAATGGTGTTATTAATTTCTTTTTTCTGCCTGAGCAGAACGCCGCAATATTCTCCGGAATGCGTTCCGGCAAACGGAAAACCATGCCAGAGAATAATGTCCATATTCTCGCGGGCTGAAATAATCCTGCAGAATATCTCCTGTGTGGCTGGCCAGTCTCCCGGACGATACAGTGGATAATGCACCCTGCCGTTCAGCCATTCCGGACTGAGATAAAACCAGTCAGCCAGTGCTGCAAGAATCTCCCCGGTCAGATAGTCAGTGAGTCTGTCCGGCTCCCGGAAGACGGCAGGGCGGATATTCCAGGGGGCCAGTAATGCAGCCATCGTTGTTGCGCTGATATCATGTGCCTGCATGATGTGCTCCATCCTGCTGAGAAGACGGCGGACGATGTTATCTGCAGGAAGAAACATTTCACTTAACGCGTCTTCGACCAGGATACGCGTCAGGTCAGAGACGGAAAGAGAAAGCTGTTCGCTCATGATACCAAGGGCATCCCTGACTCCCTGCGGATAACGAACCTGCAGGGGTGTGGACTGCAGCTGGCGATGACTGAGCAGGCATTCGCAAATTCGCTCCCTGTCCAGGGAGAGCATCATACGGGCGGCAATACCTGTGCTGTCAGTTTTCATTTCACCTCCATGCGGGTCAGCGTGTTTTGTTCATAAATTGAGTCTAAAGAGAGTGTTTTTTAAACGGAAGCGAGTTATTTCGATCGTTATGATCGAGTGTGTTTCAAGAGTGTTTGCAACTCTGTTTTAAGGGCGAATGAAAAGGATTCGGACAGGAAGTGACTGAGCATGCCGCTGGTCTGGCATTATGCCGCAGAGTGGCTGTGAAAGTATTCTGTTGTATCATCGTTTCCTTTTCGGGATGAAATCTATGAGGTTCGTATGAAAATAAAACAGCATAAGGAAAAACTGGAAATTATAAGGAATATTATTCGTGAAACTCTGTTAGGTAATGCAGCTATTGTGGTGCTGGTATCAATGATTATTGTCCTGTGTCGGCAGGAATGGACCTTTATAAGTATGTTATTTACAGGTGCATTATGTCTTTCATTTGTTTTTGTCTTCTTCTGGTTTATTGCGATTATACAAGTTTATATAAATGAGTTAACAGAAAGCAAAAGAATAAAGTGGCCGTTTGTTTTGTTGTGGGGGATTAGCATTGAAGGTACCCTTGTTTATAATGTCATAAGGTTGTTTCCAGAACTATTGCGTATTACATGAAGTCGTATAATATTAAAAAATTGAATCCGCCAGTATATAGTACTAACAGAATAATTTGCTTTGGCAGTGAGAGTTGCTTAAATCTGTCACTGTCATATGCCAGCCAGAATGCAGTACAGATGGCCAGACCTGATAAAAATATGGATATAAGGAATATAATGGGTGGAGGGATATGTTCGGATACCGGAATGTTATGCCACATATATATCTGTATCAGGAGCTGAGACAGAAGGACTGTGATTAAGTTAATCCGGAATTTATAGTTTATTTTCATTCTGATATGCCTTCAGTTTGTTAACGGACAAATCATGACCCGTTCATCAATGTTTGCGGGTAGCTCGCCTGGCGTGGGAACGCGTTCACCCCGCTGAGCCGCCTGTGCCAGTGTGCGCAGCAACAATACGCTGGCATGAGATATAGCCAGTTCCCGGGTTTCTGCACGGGTTTCAAGGTCGAAATCGTGCAGTGTCACTACAAACAGCCCGTTTCTGTACCCGACAGTTGCAGGGTAGGGAACAAAATAAGGGGAAATTTTGCTGGTCTGTTTACGCCTGGCATCGAGTTTGCTGACCAGCTGATATGCCCGGAGATGCGTGTACCGTTTTAACATGTTCAGGGAGCGGTGGCCTGAAATAGCGGCAACTTCAATGACATTCAATGTACCAAGTTCGAAAAATCGGCTGATGGCTTCATGACGGAGATCGTGAAAATGCAGATTTTCTATTTTCAGGTCCAGAAGTGCGGTACGCCAGGCGCTTTTGAAACCGGATGAGGTGTAACTGAACACATTGCCGTTTATCTGTTGTGGCAGAATTTGCAGGTAGTTGCGAGCTTTCCGGGAGAGTGGAACATCGCGTGGTAAACCATTTTTCGTTTCAGGAAGATGCGCCACGCCGTGCTGCAAATCGAGGTGTTCCCAGCGTAATGTGAGGATTTCCCCCTGTCGCATTGCTGTTTCCAGGGCCAGATGAAAGATAACGTAGAGCTGCTGATTTTTATCTCTGAAATAGCGGGAAATGCGGCGTTCTTCACCAGAAGTCAGTCGGCGGTCGCGGCCATTACTGATTTTCGGTTTTCGGACCAGTTCAACAGGATTCATACGGCATGTTCCCCATTCCACACGGGCGATATTGAATAATGATGATAAAAGGGCAAGTTCAAGACGGACGGTATTTCCGGTGATTTGACGCCCTGTTCGTGGGTTAATTTGAGCTAAACGCTGATCCCGGTAACCGGCGATATCAATGGTAGTGATTTCATCCATATAGCGATCGGCCATAGGGTGACGTTTAATCACATTGACGCGATAAAACTCCTGCAGATGACCTTTTTTATGGACGGAAACAGTCTTCAGGTATTTGTCCAGTGCCCGGCTGAGGGACATTTTGCGAGTTTTGTTTTTTTGAAACATATCTGCCTTCCACGATAAAAACGGGGAAGGTAGGAGGCTGGATACAGAAATGCAATACTTTCGTGCCAATCCGGTATGTGGGCAGGTTTTGAATCCTACCCTGTCGGAAGCCCTATACCGTGGCCATCAGCCACCCCTCCACAAGGCTACCTGGTGATGAACGGGCAGTCATTTTCATGTTCCCGGTATCCTCAGCTTGCCCGTGCTTATCCCGGGTGTAAGCTGCCGGATTTGCGCGGTGTTTTTATCCGTGGCTGGGACAACGGACGTGGGCTGGATGGAGATCGGAACAGACATCTCCTGAGTTATCAGGCCGATCAATCCGGTGTCTATCATGAGCGTGGGGGATGGCTGAAAGGGCATCACAGCGGTATGCCTTACTGGGCCCAGGGAAGCACAACGGAAATGCGCCCCAAAAACATTGCCTTTAACTACATCGTCAAAGCAAGCTGATGCATTTAAGGCGTATTAACTTTTAACTTACAGCAACGTATTTTGACCCAGACCATGCTTCCCGAATACCCCGGTTTACCTCTGTACGCTCTGAATCCTGCCGCACCATAGCCGGCTTTGCCGTCACAGACGGCAAAGCCATTTGAGCCACTACCCCAGTTCGCATAAACCGGTTTTCTGGAGTCTTCTTCTGCGTCATAACAGGCCGAATAATCAAAAACCAGTGCATCGCTGATATTATTCTTCCAGACACCGGATTGGCACGAAAGTATTGCCCCTTTACTGTCGCGGCCTACAAGTCCGTCCGGTGAGCAGGAAGTACCTGCGGTGGCTGTTTTTTCCAGCTGTAAATACTCACCTGTGGAAAGACGACCGTCAGACCGGATCGTTCCACCGCTGACTTTGCCCCCTTTGATTTCACCATCGGTGGTGATCCCTTTGTTATTGACGGCGCGTATCCACTGGCTGTCAGTCATGGTGAAACCGCCTCCGTGCGTCGTGTTCATCCACCCCTTGTTGTTTCTGGTGATAAGCCAGCCGTCTTCGCTGGTTATATCGCCTTTCACCGTGGCTTTCTGACCATTGAGGTTACCGGCGTTATTGATGTCATTTCCGCCCATGTTGATGGCGGTGTGCATCTGGTTCAGCTCTGGTCTCCCCGGGAGCTGAAAACGATACAACCTGTCGCTTTCCTGCAGATCATCACCCGTCATGACGACGGCAATGTGACCTGCCGAACAGGTGAGTCCGTAATCCCCCGGTTTGTCTGTCCAGGCGCCGAATGCGCCGGTTGCTGTTCCGTTTTTACCAATATAACCACCCAGCCCGGGAAGCTGTCCTGCCACACTGCGCAGACCATCTTCTTTGATATTCTGCCCCCCTGTTGAGCAGGTCAGGGCTTCAAGACGTCCTGTAGTCTGGTTACGGCGGATACCCGTGATATAACTCTGCCCAAACGGAGAACGATTAAATCCCTGTTTCAGGTATCCCTTGCGAATCAAATCATCGGCTGTAAAGTTTGCCGGAAGGCTGCCGTTGTGCAGAGTGGCATTGTTATCGGCAATGTAATTTCTGGCTGCGGTATTGTAGGCATCTGCATGAGAAGCAGCACTCTGGTAAAGCTGTTCATTCAGCCAGTTTTCTATTTCGGAATAAATCAGCGGCGTGGCGATACCAATCACTATCAGTCCCGCCAGTATTTCAAGCAGAATAAAACCTTTGTCGTCATCGTGTCTGAACTTTTTCACGTGAATATCTCCGAAGTGCGGAAAACGGAATCAGGGAGGAGGGTTAGTGCATACAGTGATGCGCAGAGAAACGGGGCGAACGGCAGTGCCTGCTGACGTCTGCGACGGCAGAAGAGGAGGATAAACAGAAATGCCCCGGAAGCTGCGGCGGTGATTAGCAGCGGCGTGTGTTGTGGCTGTGTCCACATTGCAATTCCTGCTATCAGGAATACATCACCAAGGCCGAGTGCTTCTGTTCCTTTTGCCGTTATGAAAAACTGCCGTAGCAGGTATGTCATGCCGAACCAGAGTGATGCGTTGAGGAGGCTGTATGTGAGCTCCTCCAGGCTGTACCTGAACGCTGCCCCCAGAACAATCAGTGAAAGCGTGAATATCCGGGGAAGCCGACAGACGGCGATGTCCGTCAGCGTCATTACAGTTAATAATCCCGTCAGAATGGAAAGGAATAACAGCCCCGTGGCTTCAACACCATATGCGCCGTTGAGGCTGACACTCACTATGGCCAGAAGGCAACACACGTACACCACCGGCCTGGGCGGCCGGGTGTCGTGTACTGCTGACAGGTAGAGAGCGGCGGTGCTGTATGCAAGATAAAGAATAACCGCCAGGATGATGATTATTATTGTCATGCTCAGTAATGCGCTCACCGTCACCTCGTATTTATTAATATTGTCTGAAATACCGGTTGTGGATTTTTCGGGCATATATCATGCGCCGGGCTGTGTTATTTTTGCTGAAACCGGCGTTATAGCTGCCCAGACATTCCCAGTTAACGCCGCAGCGTTGAAAATGGCGGGCCAGTATCCAGGCCCCGGTCTGAATATTCAGGCAGGGATTATTAAGCAGGTCATTTTTGTCTTTAATGACTCCAAGCTTTTTCAGCTCAGGAATATGCACTGAATTAATCTGCATAATCCCGTAATCCGTACTGATGATTTTTCCGGATTTGTTTTTATTGTGATTTATCGCAGTGGCGACCAGACCGCTTTCCTGCTGTGCAATGGTTTTCAGAAGCTCAGGGGCAATCAGGTAGCGTTTCCCGGCCTGAATAAAGCAGCTATTCAGTGATGTGTTTGTGGCGGCAGCTTCAGCGGGAAGAGCGAAAAATAACGGACAAATCACGGCAGAAAAAAATAACCACTTCATGCGGATACACTCCGGAAAAGCGCCCCGGGGGGCGCTGTGTCAGGATATTAACTGCTGGTTTCGAGTGTGATATCGTTTGTGGCGGCAGAGCATACAGTTACCGGATCCACACTGGCAGGTGTCTGGCCTTTGATTTTTGTGAACATGGATGAACTGCGCAGACTGTTAATCAGCTCAACACAGTTTTCTTTCGGTACGGCTTTACTGGTTATGGTATAACCGTATTTATTACTTGTTGCTGCAATGGTGACATCGCCTCCCCATGCATTTTTGGCCTTGTTACTTCCGGCGATCATATCAGCCGGCAGGGAACCGCTTTCTGTCAGGGTTTTGATATAATCTGTGCCGGTATATCTGCCCTGGAACTTGTACTGCTTCATTTTTGTTGCAATAGTCTGCAGGTTTTTCAGTTCACGCTGGTTATCACTGGATGACATTGTGCTGGACATCTGACTCATTGCGAGAGCTACCACAATACCGATGATAATCAGTGCACCGGCAATTTCCAGTAATGTTAAACCTTTATCCTCCTCTTTCTCTTTTTTTAAAGCAAAATAAGAATAAAGACATGATCTGAAGTTCATATATCACTCCTAGTGTTATGGGGGTCAGAAATATTCTGTATGCGGGATTATTGTTTCAGCATGTCGCTGATACTGTAGATGGCAGATATCATGTTAAGAATAAAAAAGAAGACAAAACCTCCTGATATACCGGTAATAATTAATCCAATTCGTTTTACCCGTTTTTTTGCTTCCTCCAGCCACTGATCGGCATAGAGTGCCATGGTTGCCACACTGTCCTCCCTTTCGGAGTTCAGGAGCAGTTTATTGATGCATATTCTGGACGGAAAATCATAACCGGAATTTCGCATTGCTGTGGCCAGATTCTGACCGGATAATACATGTTTTCGTATTGCCTGAATTCTCTCCTTTAACCATTTATTCTTTTCTGCACCTTTTTCCATTCGGAGCAGCGCCTGCGAAAGAGGAATATTAATCTGCAGCATGGATGAAATACTGAACAGATAATTCACCCCGTGTAAGGTCTGATACAGTGACCAGGGGGGAGCCTTGTCCAGCATCCTCCGGCCGGGGCCGGTATACCGGCTGAATGAAAAACGGATCAGAAGCGTCAGGGCGAAAATGGTCCCACAGAGCCAGAATCCGTACCCGATGAAAAATTCCGACATGCCGGCAAGCAATTTCATCTGGAATGACCATTTATCTTCTGAAGCAAACGCACTGACGATGGGGATGATACGGGTATGGGCGTTGTACATATTCACCACACAGAGCGAAAGCAGCAGAAGGGGGTAGAGGCAGACGGCAATGAGGCTGGATGTCATTTCCCGCCGGGCTTTAACGGTTCTGGCCACCTGGAAAAGGGCGTCGGCAATATTTCCGCGCTCTTCCCCGTTTCTGATTAACGTGGCTTCCTCCGGTGGCACCCAGGTTAACAGGGCACCGGATAACATGCCGCTGGCTTTGATGGAATCGATGCATTCTTTTGCCAGAAAATACATGCCGGATGTGCCTTTCTTTTCACCAAAATCGGTTTCGATCTCGCAGAGAAATTCGAGTGCACGCAGGGACGGCGTTCCGTCACGTATCATGCCGCCCAGGGCTTCGTAGAACTCCACCCGGTTCAGGGCAAAGGTTTTTCTGGCTATCCAGACAGTCAGTGCTGTCAGCTCAATGTCGGTGTTGTTGAGTTTTTCCAGAAATCTCATGTCAGTGCAGCAGCGTATAGCTGTCCTCGTCGATGGGAGAGATGTAATGGGCCGCCAGCGGATCAACCTGTCCGCTGTTGATTTTTCCCAGCAGATGCTGATTTCGTGTCATGCCGCCCAGCTCCCGGTGCCAGTATGTTCTGGCCTCAATACGCCCCTTTTCCCGGTACAACTGGAAAAAACGGGCATCCGGGGAGATGACTTCTGCGATCACCGTTCGTCCTGTCACGCCACGCCAGCAGTGCGGGCAGCCTTCATGATTTCGCAGATATACCTGGTCCGGGTTGCAGACGCTTTCCACCAGGCGCCGTTCATCATCCGTGCGCTCGGTCGCCACCTCATGCCAGGGGCGACGGCAGTGCGGACATATCAGCTGAACCAGACGCTGGCTCAGCAGGCCAATGAACAGTTGCGGGTCGGCAATCATCCTGGCCTGCACCCCCTCCATCTCAAGACGTTCGAGGATGTTAATCGGGTCGTTCGCATGGATGGTGGTCAGCATCAGATGGCCGGTCATGGCGGCTTTTATTGCCGTAATGGCGGAATCGTGGTCGCGGATTTCACCGTTCAGGATCCCGTCGGGGTCAAGACGCAGTGCCGATTTGATGGAGTCCACCCAGCCCTGCGCGGTATCCATGACGGCGGTCTGAATGGCACCGGGAATACGCCCTTCCGGCGGGGATTCGATGGTGAACAGCCTGCGACGGGGAAGAAGAATACCGCCGGTGTTGTTGAAGCCGTACTGTTCAAGGTACGCCGCAGAGGCGGTTCTCAGCGTGGTGGATTTTCCTGAGCCGGTGGGGCCTGAGAGCGTGATAATGCCTTCAGGGCGCTGCAGAATGCGGCGAAGAGTGCGCTCCTGGTCAGGGTGATAGCCCAGCATACTGAAGGTCGGGATTTGCTGACTGTCATCCTTGATCAGACGGAGCACAGCATAGAGGCCGCCCACACAGGGGTAGTGGGAGTAGCGTGCACCAAACAGACCGGCCAGTTTCAGATACTGCTCTGAAAGACGTGCATCCTGAGGCACCCCGGGATCAAACTGTGTGCCTTTGATAACATCGGTCATGCCGGAATAGGTGGCCCCCAGTAATTCGAGGCCTTCTTCTTTCCGGAGGATATCGAGCACTTCCAGTTCGCCGTGAACCCGGGCTTCCACATAGGTGAAGTCCGTGTTGTCTCGTCCCGGGGTCATATGAAGGTCTGAGGCACCAAGAGAGGCAGAATGGCGGATATAGCCGAGCATTTTCTGCTGTACCGGGTTAATGACGCTTTCATCACCGGCGGTTGTGGTGTCCTGTCTGAGGCGGGCTATCACATCCAGGGTGGTGAACTCAAAGTCTCCCACACGCCCCTGATGACGTGCGCGCAGGCGGGTCAGATATTCCTGGACGGCACGCAGATGTTTTTTTCCCTCCACGACCCTGACCCGCAGATGACCGGTTTTATCTGTGTCGATAGCCACATAATCCAGAATGTCATCCGGTGGCAGGTCTGCAGACTCCAACATAAGGCCTCCTTACGGGCAGCGGTGCCCGGAAAATATGTTTTCTGTTATTAAGCGAGGGAAATAATCAGTTCTTCTGCGGAGAGAATCTGGACATTTTCAGCACAGGCTTAACAGTGTAAAAATGATTACGCCTCCAAAGGCGAATAACAGGGGAATGTTTTTCTCCGGCTGTGTTGATCTCAGCGTTAATACCGGTGTGGCGAGAGCGTAAAAAATAATACCTGCGGTATAAATAAAATAAGGTGTGATGCCGGACAGATTACATATACTGGCGAATATCATAAGAATGACGGCAACTACCGATAAAATAATGGAAGTATTCTTCCATTCACCAGATGGTGTAAGTGAAATGATATCGCCATCCTGTTTATAGTTCGTGTTCAGCTTCAGGAAATGACGGATATCTTTCAGCGTGTTCAGTTTCTGCTGGATCTCTTCCACAAGTTCCTGTCTGTCGGTTTTTTCACGGAGCAGCTGGAATTTTGTCTCCCTCAGTACAGATATAATACGGTCCACCTGGCCGGGGGAGGGATAGTAATGATGTTCGAGCATCCACCGGACATCGGCGATTAACCGGTCAGTTACCGGTGTATTACCGTTGTTAATGAGAGGTGTTTCGTGCATCCACTGAAATATGCGGTAGATATGTTGCTTAACAAAAATAAAATCATCGGTGGTTTTATTCTCCAGCATGAGATATATCCCGTCGAGTGTTAATAATAAAACGTCCCGGGTGTGAGGTGATTTGTGATGTATTGTACGGAATATTATTTCTGCACTGTAATCGCTTACGCAGGTGATATATCACACCAGAGGAAATACAGCGGAATGAAGCTGTAGAGTGACCAGAAAAGCCCGACGGGATCTTTTGCCCACAGGCATAAGAATGTCAGTCCGGTGCACCATGCGCCGGCAAGTGCCGCGCATAATTCAGCGCCTCCGGAATTGCCGCTCTTCATCATATAACAGAGCACGATCAGCAGTGGGATAATGAAGACGAGCGGCAGGACAAAGGATTCGGCTGCGGATATCCATTCCCGGTAACGCCAGCGGTCGTTTAATCTGTCGGCATCATATTTCAGACAGTTGCTCAGGAACGCCAGATCGTTCATGAGGGGGGCGTCCTGGCCATACTGCGCCGCGAGGCGCATTCTGGCACCCCACAACCGGGCACTCAGGGCACGGAGTTGTGCCGGGGTGACCTGTTTTCCCCGACAAAGTTGTTCCTGTAATTGTGTTGCCTCGTGGACAATATCTGTGTGGTTCACCCCGTATTCTGCAGCGGCTGTTTCCAGGTCACGGATGATCAGGCTGAGCCAGGATATCAGTTCACTGATGTTCATTGTCGTTCATCCTTTTGCACGGACAGCCGCCTGTACTGGCGGCCGGTTTCATGGTCGCAGGGTTTTTCTGATGCCGGACTGCTCCAGTACCACACTGTCCGGTGTGATTTTCTCCACGAGATAAGGGGTTCCGGGGATGTTCTGGCCCGTCTTCACATCGGTGATGTGTCCACCCGAAAGTTCTATCCGGGCGCTCAGCTGAGGCTGTACACCAAATATTTCTGTCAGACGGGGGGATGCCGCCGTCGACGGGGCAGTCGGGATGGCGGACGTGCTTTCCTGCGGACGACCGGGCTCTGCGGGAATACCCTGCTCCAGCATGCGCAGCTCATGACGGATTTTCTCTCTCGCCAGCATGGCTTCATACAGGGCTGTTTCGTCCTGTATCCGCTCAATCTGCAGTTGCCGGGGACTCTGTTCCTCTGCGTTTCCGGTTGTGGCCATTGCCGTTGCCGGTAACAGCAGCGCTGAAACCAGAAGGGCTTTTGTTTTAGCGTGCATAATATTTACCTGTAAATTGATAGTGGAAACGACCGTTCTCCAGTTGTCGTGTGACAGAGATAAAACGGACAGAAGGCGCCTTCAGACGTTCAACCAGCTGGTATGCCGGGAGTAGCGTCTGTATCTGAAGGTCATACTCTTTCCACGGAGGCTGGATAATATTTCCGTTTTCATCGGTGACACTGTTACTGACCTCCTGCCAGTCCAGCGTCAGTGGCATTGACTGAGCAAGCGTGGTCAGTTGTTCCTGCAGGACAGAGCTTTCCGGCAGAGCATCAACGTCGACGGGATGTTCAGGCAGGCGGAAGCTGACTGGCAGGCCAATGCCGCCGGTCTTTCCTTCCGGCATCACAATAAAGGGGCGGGTGCCCGTCATATCACTGATGCGCCGGATGAAGTCAGTCACTGTCGCGCCAGCTGTATTAGTGTACGAGGCGCGAAGATTGCCGCTGCCGCCGTCAGTTGAACATTCAGCCAGCGAATAACGCCATCCGGCGGCAGACAGTGGCAGTGACGTCCATATGTCAGCACATCCCTGGATAAATGCGTCGGTTTCGGGGAGTCCGGGCCAGGGGGGACTGATTTGTTCCTCTGTGACCTGTCGGGCAGCTGCTGCCTGCGCGGCTTGTTCAGTCTTCCACCGTTCATAATACTGCCAGCCGTACCATGCAGCGCCGAGAAGGGCGATGATCAGCGAGACAGTGATGAACTGCGCTCCCCGGGATACCGGATTCAGGCGCGCGGCAGCCGGATGTTTACCAGAGCCGGTCAGGGTGGACAGCGGCAGAGCCTGATTCTGATCGCCTGCTGAAAATGCCACCGGTTCATAGCGTGTCCAGCCCTGCTCCGGTTCGGTGTTGATGGAAAGAAAGGTATCCCGGGCTTCACGGACCTCTTCTCCGCTTCCCACCAGGTCACTGACGAGAACACCGTCGACAGCGGAAACAAAGCTGTAGCGCGGTGTTTCTCCGGGTAACGTCAGTTCCGTGATGGCATAGCCGCCCTGTTCAAGCAGTGGCAGGATCAGCAGGGCGAGGGAGAGGTACTGACGGGGTTTTCCGGGCAGTATGCGGCGACTGGCTGTGGCCACCATGGTGTGGGTGTTGGCATCTTCATTACTGAGATACTGACAGGCCAGGAAAAGGTCGGCTTTCTGTGCCCGGGCAAAGTCGCGGGCATGCCGGTACTGTGAGGGCAGTGTTTTCCATTCCAGACCGGCCAGAAACACATTGCGCCCTGCCGTCAGCGGAAACATCTGCCGCTCTGTCGGTGAAATATCCGTCACGATCGTCCTCCTTGTGCAAATCAGATGATATTGGGCGTGATCAGCACCACGAGAATGGTGTCGTCGTTTTCACTGTTGATCCCACCGCCAAGACCGAAGAATCCCGGCGTGCCTACACCCTGTTTTCCGCTGCGACGTCCTGACTGCTGGAAGCCACTGATAATGACCGTCTGCCCGGATTTCAGATCCACGGTCTGATTGATGGTTTTCAGATCCACATTCGGCAGCTGGGCTTTACTTCCACCGCTCTCATAATTCTCAATAACCGGTTTGTCGGAGAGACTCATGGAATAGAGCAACTGCAGTGTCTGTGAGTCCGGGAGAATGAACGGCAGAAGGGTCATGTTAAAACCGGTGGTGATGGTGGCCGCATTCAGGGAGGTGGATGAGCCGACATTGGCAGTGGTATCCGTCGTCACACTCTCTATGTAACTCTGCTGATTGGCGATCTGCATTGGCACCGGCGTCAGGTTTTTGGTGACGGCAGAGTTCTGGGTCACCACACTGACATCCCCCTGGGAAGACAATGCTTTCAGGAAGGCTTTTGAACCGGTGAGTTTACCGTCCACAATGGAAACACCACCTGTGATGGCATCACTGGCTGCACTGGTGAATGTGCTGCCGAGACTCAGTCCCAGCGTTCTGTCGCTGAAGACTGCGTTCCAGTCGATACCGGCCTGCTCATTGCGGGTTTTCCGGATACTCAGAATTTCCACATTCAGCACCACCTGACGTTTCATCTCTTCATTGCGTTTTTCAATGAATGCCCGGACCGTTTCCAGAACCTGTGGATTATCTGTGACGGTGATAAAGCCCGTGGACATGAACATGCGTCCGATACCCGGGGTCAGCATTGATGTGACCGCATTTTTCACATCCTGATACAGCGCAGACTTCATATCCACTGTGGTGGTCTGGGTATTGCTGGCATCACCGGAAATGGCATCTGATGCACTGCCTCCTGATGAGCCGTTTGAGGACATGGTGCCGCTGACCACAGTAGCGTTATAGGCCACCTGACTGTCCATATAGGTGATGGGGAAGGTCTGTGTCTCGAGATAATAGAAGATGATATGCGAGCCGTCATAGCGCCAGGATATACCGAGACGGGAGGAGACCGCATTCAGCAGGGTCGTCAGGCCGGAGGCATTCAGTTCAGACAGTGCTGCGGTATTTCCCGGCAGACGGGATGGTGGCGTGTCAGATGCGCCAATGGCGGCAAGGGGAACCATGCCGCTCGCATCCGGTGGGGGTAACGCGCCCTGGATTTGTTGTGTGCTGCCGGTTGTGGATGTATTCAGGTATGCCAGTACATCAGGTGTGATCCGTACCGGAATATGGCAGCTTTCCGTGATCCGCTGAACCACCTGCTGAAGGGTGATGCTCTGACGGGTATGAATGACAATGGGACAACCGGGAACGGTTTTGCCGGTGTTTTTATCCATGACCGGACGGGGATTGATCCATTGTCGTGAGGATTCCTTAACAACCGGCGTCCGGGTTCGCAGATCAGACATCATTTCCCGTGCCCGTTGTTGTTCCGCAACGGCTTCCTTTCTTGTGCTCTCAAGCTGTCTGTAACTGGCACAGCCCTGTAACAGAGCGGCGGCAATCATAATGGCAAGAATTTTTTTATTCATGGGAGATCCGTGATTTATTCAGATTCGTGACTAATTCATCCAGAGGATGACGTGATCGGGGATCACTGACGGAAGTGTGATGGAAAGCGCTCTGCCGGCAGTGTCCAGCAGTCGGCCGTTTTCCACCCTGCCGAGCAGAGCAGAGTCATTACACTGTTCCCTGAGCGCGGCCATCAGGCCCGGGGTTTCTGTAGCCCAGACAAAAACACGTTGCTGGCTGATGATATGACTGACGGTATCCGTCCCGGGAATCCCGAGCTGAGTGGATGTCAGCCGCCCTCCGGCTGTCCGTCGTTCCGGATGCTGATGCAGGTAATCATTGATGGCGTTCATATAACGAATGAACGTTGCTGCCTGTTGTGTATTTTCTGCGGCCTGATGACGGTGTTCGCTGCGGGAGAGCTGACTGGTGAACCAGAAATTGCCTGTGGTCGTGATGACCATGATGAACACGATGAACCAGCCCATAAGGTTATTCCTGTGGACGATCTGTCACCCGCAGCAGACATTGTGCTGTGCTGGTCCGGGCATACAGCGGTTTTTCCACCGGGGTGTAGAGTGCGAAGAGCTGTTCCAGCGCCTGGCGGAAACTGCCGGTGAAAACCAGAGGGGCATCGATACTGTAGTTAACGGGCGTTTCCCAGCGTAGCGTCCAGGTGCCGTGGGGGCATTTTTCGGACGACGTCCAGCGGGCCAGTCCGTCCTTCAGCGTGGTCCCTTTTTCCATTTTCCACTGCCGTGGCGGTGTGACCTTCTGCGGTGGTGGCGCTACCGGTTTCGTGACCACCGGGGCTGGCGTGGTTGTGCGGGGCGCAGATGTACCGGATGTCCCTGTTGTGCTCTGAGCCCGGGAAGCGCTGACGGCAGGTGGTACCTGTGCCTGGTCTGCAGCCGTTCCGGTTGTGCTCCTGAACGGATTACGTGGTGTGTCCGCTGTTTTCTGTGAACCCTGCGGTGCCGTGAGGTCAACAGGCGGTGCTGCAGTGGTCGTGACAGTCAGTATTTTCCTGTTCCAGTCCATATGTCCGTACAGTTGCTGCCCGGTCAGCAGAGTATTCAGTGCCCGGTGCCACTGGTCATTAACGGACCAGACGGGGAGGCGTTTGTTCAGAGCCGGTATGGCAGCGTTCTGTTGCCGGAACTGCCAGCCGGGTGGCAGCAACTGGCGTATCCAGTCACTGACGGAGCGCTGACGTGCCTCACGTAAATAAACGACGGATGACTGACCGGGTTTACCGGTCATAACCAGTGCGGGCAGCTGTGTGGCCTGAAGGAGCGGGCGGGGAGGCAGTGCGGTACTCTGGCTGCTGACTGCGGTTGTGGGCGTCGCTGTTGTTGTCGGGCGGGGCGGCGTCACAGGGCGGGTCACCGGTGGCGGAAGCAGACGTTTTTGCGTATGGGCGATAATGGCAGCGCTTTCGCGAATTTGTCCGTCGACGAACACCAGAGCCGGAGGCGTGGTGTCAGGAACAGGCGTGGCATTAAATGCCGTACAGCCGCTGAGTAATGACGGCAGAAGGAGTGTCAGTGATTTTTTTTGCATAGAATAAAATCCGGTATATTACGGGTTACGATATAAGACAGGTGGCGGGTAACAGGCCTTCAGATGAATATCATTTCATCGGGTTATTGATGATGAACGTTCATGTTCGTGGGGGGATTATGAAAAATAAAATATTCTGGCTCCGGAAATATAAAGAGAATAATAGCTTGCTTCAAATGATAGCTTCCAGAAAACAAGTGGAGCTGTTACGAAATATTATGACTGACTCTTTATTATTTTGCTCTGTAGGTTTTGTGTTCCTGAATATGTGTGATTCAAAATATACGTTGATTTCTGGTGAGGGTGGTTTACGTGCTGATTGTGCCGATTATTTATTCTTTGCCGTATATGCAATTGCGTTGCTAATGATAATTTTATGGATGACAGTTTCAGTTCTTTATTCCATTGCGGAATATACGAGTCAGGAAAAACAGGGGAAAAGTAAAGTCCGTAGCTACCTCTGGTTTTTTATCTGGTTTTTTGTTTTTAACTGTGCCGTATATTCTTCTCTGAAGACAATAGATATAAAATATTTATTCAGCCAATAGCAGTAGAGGGATTCACGATAAAGCCAATAACGTAACCGATTCCCGAGCAATAAAGGACTGTTGCCGGGGATGTTTTTCGTGTATCCCATATCTTTGAATCTGTATCAGATGGCGTGTGTTCAATGACCGATAAACTGGCCGGAATGGTCGTGTTAAAAAAAATACTTAACGCGCCTGTAAATAAAGCAGCGGTAAGAGAAATGCTGGAATGATATATCCATGTGGAGAGTATCAGTGCCAGAACAGCATTTCCTGTATTTATATAATAAAACCAGTCGTTATGGCGCAGATACCGGGTAACGGAGAGCCCCCTGGCGGACACTCCATCCGGGAAATGCAGCGCCAGAAGCAGGAGATAAATAACTGCTATTTCAGCCAGTGTAACAGGCAGCATAATGGAAAGACGTGACAGGAATGACATCAGCATGTCACTTATGACAGGATTAAGTCGTGTTGAAGATAATTCGTAAATGCCGGTTGTAAAACAGAACATATAACCCAGTCCGGCATAAGCAATAATGGAAACCGGCGTCAGTTTGTTTGATTTGTATGTTTTATACGTTCTCGTTGCTTCTTTAATGGTTAAAATTGTCAGCAGGGATGTGAGAATCATAACGGGTGGTATATATATGCAGATATATACCTGCAAAGGGTACTCAGTATCGTATACCCGGGTTGTTAATATAACGGACAGACTCAGTAAGGATATATTTCCGAAATGAAACCAGCGATACTGTTGAAGATACTGGAAAACAGTGATGCCTGAAGAAAATGTCCATTTGCCGCGAGCATAAATAACAACCCAGAATAAAGAACTAATGATACATATCATCAGTATGCCGGGTAATATTGCAAAAATAAATGATGATGTGCTCATTATTAAATCTCCATCAGCATGGTGATGCTTAAATTTTTACGGTTGTGAGGTGCGTAATAAATATCATGTGTAGTTGTGAATAATAGCGTCAGCAACATATATAAAAATAATCTGCATTCCTGAAAAATATCGCGGTTGTGAAATATTTAATTTTTACCCCCTTTTATGGGGGATGAAAAGCAGGCTGTCAGGCTATAACTGAACGCGGTTTCTGGATTTTGGTGCTAATGTCACATCTTTCCATTCACAGCTGCTTCCGGGGATACGCTCTTTGCGTCGTATTATACGGGAGTTCTGACACACAATAATTAAGCCATTGTCTGCCGTCTGAAATGGCATTATAGCGATGTTTATATCTTCTGTTGCAGGAATATAACTGACTTTCTTTTCACATGTATTGGTGTATATGACAACTCTGAATTTTTCTGCGGACATTTTCAATCCTCTTTTAAACCAGAATATCCCGTGAGGGCATTCTTTGTGAAAAAGATGCCGGAAAAATTCCGGCACGGGGATTAAACCTGTTGTGGTTCTGAGTTATCCGGAGTGGTTACCGGTTCGCTGACATCCGGAACCTTTTCCGGGGCAGGCATGACCAGTGGACGTGTCAGGGCTGTAAGTCCTTCACCGGATAAACCCACCTCTTTCAGCAGGGAGTCGATGAGCGGAGCCTGTGTACGGTAAGCCAGAGCGGCGGTTACTGCCTGTTCAGCGAGATTTCCGCCACTTATGTCGGTTGTTGCTGTTTTACCGCGGGTAACACCGCCATTCAGACCATCCACCTGAATGATTTTAATACCGTCAATGGATTTCATTGGTTCTGTGGACTTCTCTATGACGGCAGGTAATGCATCCAGCAGGGCAAGACGGAAGCGGAGGCTGGTCTGCTCATCCGAAAGCACGTTAATGGCATCGTTCAGTGCGCGCTGTGCTTCTGCTTCTGCCAGACCTTTCTGACGGGTGGCCTCCGCCAGTTCAATAATTGCTGCTGCCTGGAGTTCGGCTGCTTCTTTTTCAGCCTGTGCGCGAACCGTCAGTTCAACCGCTTTCGTTTCAGCTTCCTGAGCAGCAGCAATCAGGGCAACCTGTTTGGTACGGTCGGCCTCCGCAGTCTGGCGGGTGGTTTCCACATCCTGCTGGGCCTGTACGGCCTCAGCCAGTGCTTTACTTGCCCGGGCTTCTGCCTGTGACTGCTCTTCCGATTTTGCCGCCACGGCAATGGCTCTGGCCTGGCTGGCGATTTCGGTTGCCTGCTGTTGCTCAATTTCCCGTATGGCCACTTCCCGTTCGGCTTCGACCTGGCGGGTACGCACTATCTGCTGTCGTTCGATTTCGGCTTCCTCTATCTTACGTTCAGCCAGAATTCGCGCGGATTCTGCTTCACGACGTCGTTCAGCTTCAATAGCAGCAATACTGGCACTCTGCTCTGCCGTACGGGTTTTTACCCGTTGTTGTTGCTCCAGAGTCATGAAGGCTTCCTGCTGTTCAATCTCCAGACGTCGGGAGAGTGCATCCCGGTTTTTTTCCCTGATGGCCACTTCAACATCCTGCTCAACTTCGTTGCGTTCGCGGCGACGACGTTCTGTTTCCTGGGTCAGAAGGGTCAGGCCTTCAGCATCAAAGGCATTGTCAGGATTAAAATGTACCCGTGCAGTCTGGTTGAAACTTGTCAGCGACACACTTTCAAGCTCCAGACCGTTTTTGGATAAGTCTTCCGCAACGGTGTTCTGCACACCCTGAACAAAGTTCTCGCGGGCATCCTGTAAATCCTGCATGCTCATTCTGGCCGCCGTGGCCCGTAGGGCATCAACAAATTTATCCTCGACCAGACTACGCAGATCTTCAGGTGTGAGCGTGCGTTGTCCCAGCGTCTGGGCTGCAGTGGATATTCCTTCGGCTGATGGTTTTACCCGAAGAAAAAAGGCAACGGCAACATCAACACGCATACGGTCGCGGGTTATGAGACTTTCAGCCGCTGCACGACTGACTTCCAGCTTCAGGGTGTTCATGTTGACGGGAATTGTTTCGTGAAAAATGGGCATAACAATTGCACCGCCACTCATTACCACTTTTTGGCCTCCCAGACCTGTGCGGACAAAGGCCTGCTCTGCCGATGCCCGGCGGTACAGGCGGGCAAATATCAGCCCGATAACGAACAGGGTGAGGACCAGCGCTATAACGGTAAACAACCATCCCGGAAGATTAAACATAGTGAGAACCTCTGTATATGTCGGGATTAAAGAACATCCGGCCAGGGATTCAGTTCGCCCAGCCAGCGGGAACCGGAAAGACGGCAGACAATAATCACTTTGTCTCCTCGTCTGAATTCTTTCCCGGCCTCCGGCTCCAGCAACAGGTAATGAACCTGCCCGAAGCGGTCTGTGAAGCGACCTTCACAGGGGGAACCCGCCACTGCGTGATAACCGGTGATGGTGGCCATACAGCCGATGAATGCCTCCTCGGTGAGCGCCGTTGTTTCATCACGGGGTAACCAGGGGGCAATCAGTCTGCCGGTGCGGTGTACGAGAGGACATGTCAGCAGCAGGCAAAGTGGTGCAAGGAGAATGTTCGGGGCAGGAGCCTGCAGCAGATGAATAATAAGACCCTGCAGGAGAATGCCGGATATACCAAAAAAACCTGCCAGCATACAGAGGACGATCAGCAGGGGGATCCGTCCGATGTTCAGCCAGTCCAGCGCCTCTCCTGTCAGACCCTCCGGTAAATCAGGTGTATCCATAGCTGAAGAGAGGGAGTGTCCGCAGAGCAGGGCGATAAGTTCAGCGATACCAGTAAGCAGAACAAAAGTCAGGGCTGCCAGATAGGGTGCGTTATACGCGGTAAGTAACGTCAGTGTCATTTTTCCTCCTGTGGCAGGTCAGTCAAACAACATTATGGCGTGAAGCTTCCGCTTCTTTAATTGTCAGAAGAAGCATATCGTCAGTCATCAGAAGACAAGGGGATGTCTGCAGGAGGGGATGATAACAACAGAAGCCTCACGCCGGAATGCGCTTTATGACAACCGGAGAGGACGGATAATCAAAAATGGGACATCCACATCAGCAAACCGCGATTTGCGAAAAAAAGTCAGCGGAGAGTGGCTGCCGTTGTGGCTGTCCCGGTATTTCAGTGTAACAGGTGATTGCTGTGATCTATGCCCCATTCGGCTTTCGGTAAAGCTGAATGCCCCACATGAAGAATGCGTGACAGCATGTTTCTGCCGCTGCCGTTCAGGCTGCATTCGCGTCCGTGCGCGAGTATAAAACCTTCATCCCGGAATATCTCTTCAACCTCAGACGTGTTGATGGTGGCCGGATGGATTAATGAAAATGCCACCGGTCTGAGCATTCTGCCCGTGGTGGAAAAGGTGTCTCTGGTACTGTTCAGCTGCAGGATATGACGTTTACCTGTTTGCGCACGGGAAAGTGTCTCACTCAGCAGCTGGTCGCTCCATGCGCACGTGCCAATCTGCCATCCCAGACTTCTGCACGCGGCAAGAGCCGAGCGGAAGCGGTACAGGTCGTATAATGCTGCGTTATTGCCACTTTCCAGCAGTGATTTCAGGGTGTTTGCTACCGGTATGTCTGAATTGGTGGCCAGCAGTTTTCGCAGGGTAGTGAACTCTTCAGCCATTCCTCTGAACTCGCGCATCTGACGGGCAGTGTCAAGCCAGTTCAGCAGGTAACGCCGGCGACGCCGTTCGTTGTTTATGTTGTCCGGGGCGGTGGAGAGTGCTTCGAGCATATTCTCCAGTAACAGAATGACAGGGTTTTCCTGGGATAGAATGGTCATAAAGGCGTCCTGAAAAAATGCCCGACAGCCGCTCTCCGTACACCCTCAGGTGTCACCGGTGCCGGGCATTGTGGAAACAGAAGGGAAAAAAATCCCGGCCATAAAGGCCGGGAAAAGTCGTCAAATTAAGACAGCAATTTTCATGTCAACGCTCCGTCATCAGATACCAGGTGCAGGAGCAGGGCGATCCTCGACTCCGGCAGAGGCTGTGCATCAAGCCGGAGGAGGTACTGGTAACGCGCTTTTGTCAGCCAGAGGGTGGAGGCAGCATCCAGCTCCTCCCTGGCTGCCGGATTGAGCGCAGGATCCGGGTACACTTTCATCAAAGACTGAACGATATCCTCCCTGACGGTTTTGATTTCACCGGCCATTTTCACGAAGTCCAGAAAGGCACTGTGACGGCGAAGGTGAGTGAAGCTGTGGCTTTCGGGGTCTGCTTTCAGGAAAAAGTAACCGGGAAACACGGCGTGTATATGTCGACGGTAACCACAGACTTTATCCGTGCGGCGGACCTTTTTCAGTATCAGGGGTGTCCAGGGAAGGACGTGTTGTTCGGAAAGCCAGGAAAAGAGATGTTCGCGGTTTTTGCCGGCAGGGATGTACTGTGCCAGATACCAGTTGCGTTGATGTAATTCACTGATATTCAAAATCCGGAACGCTCCGCGAAAATCGATCCCCGCAGGGGGGCTTCGATGTTGTTGTGAACGGCGAATACATAAAGCATGTGTCGGAAACAGCGGCTGACCCACGTTCAGCCTGGCCTGCAGTTCTGACAGGCACATGATTTACGCACTCTTGTAAGCCTTGTGGACGGTTTCGAGGCGGGCGAAAACCGACAACTCCTGCAAACAGGATTAATGGCTGGCAAATATATTACATGAGGATGCATATGTGGCAAGAGCGAAGATAAGCAGTTGAATAGATCGTTTTATTTGATAAATCAGCATATTATGCTGAATTGTGTGCGGTGTCTGGTGGATTAGATCGTTTAAAAATTTTAGGCGATCTCTTCTACTAAAAATGATGAAAAACACAGCATAAAAGATCGTTTGCGGAATTGTTCATTTTTTTGACACAGTTCAAAAAAACGACGCTTTTTAGGTGGTTAATGAGAGGCCAGGTAAATCAGAGAAATTGTGTCGGCTTTTCAAAGCGGTGGAAAAGGGGTATATTGCGGATCGTTATGCAGTGGCTTTTGGGATCCTCGCGGTCCGGAAAGCCAGAAAACGGCAGAATGCGCCATAAGGCATTCAGGATGTATGGCAGAAACGACGGCTGTTTGCCGGGGCCGGAAGGCTGAAAAAAGTTTCAGAAGACCATAAAGGAAAACCCCCATCATCTTTCCACGAAACTTGGCGGAATCAGAGAAAGATAATGGGGGCCTCACAGAATACGGGATAAGTATATATGAAACCGTGTCAGAGATTCAACCCCTTGCAGTGCATTAACGCACGGCATTCTGTGCCCGCCATAAGCGACAGCTTGTGGCGGCCCTGAACCAGACCTCATTTACTGAAAGCACATACCGTCAGGTAAAGAACCCGAATCCAGTCTTCACACCCCGTGAAGATGCCGGAACGCTGAAGTTCTGCGAAAAACTGATGGAAAAGGCCGTGGGCTTCACCTCCCGTTTTGATTTTGCCGCGCATGTGGCGTATGCACGTTCGCGCGGCCTGCGCCGGCGTATGCCGCCAGTGCTGCGCCGAAGGGCGATTGATGCGCTGCTGCAGGGGCTGTGTTTCCACTATGACCCGCTGGCCAACCGCGTGCAGTGCTCCATCACCACGCTGGCCATTGAGTGCGGACTGGCGACGGAGTCTGAGGCCGGGAAACTCTCCATCACCCGTGCCACCCGTGCCCTGAAGTTCCTGTCTGAGCTGGGGCTGATAACCTACCAGACGGAATACGACCCGACAATTGGCTGTAACATCCCGACCGACATCACGTTCACGCCGGCACTGTTTGCCTCACTCGATATCTCTGAAGAGGCGGTGGCTTCCGCACGCCGCAGCCGCGTGGAATGGGAAAACAAGCTGCGCAAAAAGCAGGGGCTGGATGCGCTGGGTATGGATGAACTGATAGCGAGAGCCTGGCGTTTTGTGCGCGAGCGTTTCCGCAGTTATCAGGCAGAGCTTAAGTCCCACGGCATGAAACGTGCCCGTGCGCGCCGCGATGCAGGCAGGACCCGTCAGGACATTGTCACCCTGGTGAAACGGCAGCTGACACGTGAAATCGCGGAAGGGCGTTTCCGCGGAAGCCTGGAGGCCGTGAAGCGCGAAATCGACCGTCGCGTGAAGGAACGCATGATAATGTCGCGGAACAACAACTACACACGGCTGGCCACTGCCTCACCCTGAGTTTGACCTCATCTGAATAATCTGGCCTGCGCCGGAGGCATCCGCACGCCTGAAGCCCGGCGACGCACAAAAAAGCAGCACAGCACACAAAAAACAGCCTCATCATCTGCCTTCCGGCTCGCCTTGCTCCCCCTGTTTTTCACGCAAAACACGTCTCACAGACGGGGAATTCTGTTTATCCACATTTAACTGCAAGGGACTTCTCCGTAAGGTTACAACCGTTCATGCTATAAAGCGCCAGCCGCAGGCGTTACAGGGTGCAATGTTTCTTTTAAACCCCAGTACTGTATTTCCTTTAAACTACTTAATTACTTCCATTTAAAAAAAAGACCTATTCAGTGCCTGTCCTGTGGACAGACAAATATGCACCTCCCACGCTAACGCGCGGGCCCCGAACCTCACCGTTCTGAAACCACAACAAAAAAACATCAGGAATAAAAACACCACACAAACGCAGCAGCGTGCCCACCCCTCATAACTGGAAAGCGAGGCCGCCCCCGCCCGAAGGGCGGGAACAACATCGCTTTTAATTATGAATGTTGTAACTACACAGCATCATCGCTGTCAGTCTTCTGACTGGATGTACTGAATACACGCTCGTAAGCGGCCCTGACGGCCCGCTAACGCGGAGATACGCCCCGACTTCGGGTAAACCCTCGTCGGGACCACTCCGACCGCGCACAGAAGCTCTGTCATGGCTGAAAACGGGTATGGCTTAGCAGGGCTGGGGATGGGTAAGGTGAAATCTATCAATCAGTACCGGCTTACGCCGGGCTTCGGCGGTTTTGTTTCTGTGCCATATGTAACAACGGAGTGCCGCCTTACATGCGCTGACGCGCATTATTTGCCTTGTTTCGTCTGAAAGTAATCACTATGATTAAATATGATTAACAGCTAATCGGATATGCAAATGAAAAACAATACCGCACAGGCAACAAAAGTAATTACCGCGCATGTGCCATTACCTATGGCTGATAAAGTCGACCAGATGGCCGCCAGACTGGAACGCTCCCGGGGCTGGATTATCAAACAGGCGCTTTCTGCATGGCTTGCTCAGGAGGAGGAGCGTAATCGCCTGACGCTGGAAGCCCTGGACGATGTGACATCCGGACAGGTTATCGACCATCAGGCTGTACAGGCCTGGGCGGACAGCCTCAGTACTGACAATCCGTTACCGGTGCCACGCTGATGGAACTGAAGTGGACCAGTAAGGCGCTTTCTGATTTGGCGCGGTTATATGATTTTCTGGTGCTGGCCAGTAAACCTGCGGCCGCCAGAACGGTGCAATCCCTGACACAGGCACCGGTCATTCTGTTAACTCATCCACGTATGGGAGAACAGTTGTTTCAGTTTGAACCCAGGGAGGTCAGACGGATTTTTGCTGGCGAGTACGAAATCCGTTACGAACTTAATGGCCAGACTATTTATGTATTGCGCCTGTGGCACACACGAGAAAACAGGTAGATTGTGTGTGGGGACAACTTAACATAGCCTGCAGATATTAATTCTGGAACATTATTATCAGGCCAGATATTTTTCATTCCATTAAATAATCTTGTAGGAGATAAAATGAATTACGATGAAATAACGAAAATTACCGCTGAACGTATTAGCGACTACATGACCGAAGCAGTTAATACAGACTCTATAGCCGTTGCGGAAATGTTTCATAACGCTGCCTGGGGAGTGCGAACATTGTGGTTTGAACTCGTCACAAAAATAGATATAGATATACATAAAAAGAACAGGTATGCGAGTTATGATCTTAGAAGGAAAATCGAAATGCAGCATGAAGAGTTTCAGAAAATGACAGAGCGCGAGCAAGTGCCTTTATTGAAATCGCCAGAATAATAGAAACAGTACAAGTACATTGCTGTATTGTGTTTTCCTTGAATATTGAATCGCGGTGCCCATGTACTACGATTCCTTTCGTGTTGTTTATCATTGCACACTTTCCCTGACTGAGCGTAAACACTGACTACTTTCCCCTCAAACTCCTGGACGGCGAATGCAAAATTAGTCTGTTCCAGCATAGAATATGTTACTTTTTCATGACCGAGCCCGAAATTTTGCGCGTCAATAAGAGACGTTGTGTAAACTCAGTCCTTTTATCTGGCAGGTTAACCCCTATCAATCTTAGGATGAAACCACGCCATCCTCTGTTTGCCTGGTTATTAATTTCATAAAGACGATTGTTTTCCTCTCGTAGTTTTGTCCACTCTAAACAAAGTGTTATATCATCCAGTTCTGTGATGTGTTTCACTTTTCCATTGACAGTTACAGTGTTTATTCCATTTCCTGTGATCATCATCTTATGCCTTTTTTATCTTCATTTGGGACCGTGCTTTTCTTCGGAGTATCACTATTCGTTAACTGCTGTTTATCAATAAAATTCCTGATGTTATCAAGTGCTTCCTTTTTTTGTCCACCTGTTATCAGGAGTGTTTATTGCCCAGAAATATTCTCCTGCTGTGCCTGCATCCTGAGCCACTTTTGTTCTAATGTCGCCAGTCTGCGACCGGCACTCTGTGCTTCAGAGTCTGAGACCTGCCCTTTGGGGTGACCATCCAGGCCATAACGTGGGACGCCGGCGACAGCTGTCCGCTGCAGATATACGCGGCGGGATGTGATGCAGGACACTGCACAGAGCCATTCGTCCATGGTCAGTTCTGTCTCCGGGTGTTCTGCCAGAAATGCCGAAATATCATTGTTTATGCCAATTTTCAGGGGAATAAATCCACCACCTTCAGCACGAAGATGAGGAAACAGGGCCTTTATTTTTTCCACGCACTCGTGAGTATACTCACGGGTCCAGTGGGAGGGACGTGGAAAACGGTGTCTTTTCTTTTTCTTCTTCCTGGCTGGCGCTTCGGGGATATGTGTTTCGACGGCAGATGAATTTATTCCGGCGGGGGCTGATTCTGCCGTCTGTTCAGTAAATACAGGTGCGATAATATCTGTTTTTTCGGATAAGGACGGTGGCGAAAAAGTACGACGTTTTTTCACCACAATGACGGGAGTTTTCCTTTCTTCCTGATTTTTTCCCATAAATACCTCGGCTGGCTGGTTTTACTCTTTAATAATATCACAATTCATAAATTAGTAAATTTCCCATCAGGTGATTTTTCATGGCTAATAAGTCCGTTATCTGAGTATTTATACTCGAGGTAGTAACAGTTATGGCGTGACAGTCGAATTGATATTCTACTGAACCCTGACAGAAACATGGTTGATATATTCTCTCACTTTAATGTTGTCATGATATAAATAAAAACAATTCATTTGAAAGGATATCAGAAGAAGATATCGGGGCGCACAGTTCATCTCTGCCTTTGTTTCATGGGGTGTTCTTTGTATATTTTACTTACTGTTTAAGCATGTACATAAGGAGTGCTTTCATTATGCCAATGATACTTGTAAAGAAGAATCCCCGGGGCAAAGTGATTCGGGAGCTTAGCAGTGAGGAAGAGACTGCAGTAAAGACGGTCTGTGGACTGAAAAAGCCAGCAACCATGGCACTACATAACCTGGCCAATGATATTCTCCGGGAAATGCGTGAGTATGATGCATGGTTACAGTGTGACTGTATTCCGGGAGATTCGCCGGCCATGAATTTTGCTGCTCTTAAAAACAATACGGGTACTCTTTATCTGTCCAGTTTTAATCATGAGCATGCACCTGAATGCCCCATGTATCGTCAGTTATCCGGAAATGAAGAGGAAACATCTTCCGGAGCAAGCCGGCATCCCGTTAGCACCCGTATAAATTACAGAAACTTTTTACCACCTGATGACAGTAATTCTGTTATCAGACTGCAGGCCCGCTCTGCTTACCATAATGGTGAGAGCTCCTCCGTTCGCAAGAAACGTCCGCGCCTTGCCCGTTTACTCCTGTCGCTTATTGACGATGCTGGGCTGAATAAACTGGATTCCCTGGCTAATCCCCGTATCCGGACTAATTATCGTGAGTGTCTTGATGCCATACGGCAGGTTACACTGCAGCAGGAGTATATTCGGGGAAGATCCTTATCTGAAATTATCCATTTCCGGCCTGGAATGTCTGAAAGGTCTCAGGAGCGGTTAATGGAAACGCTGGAGAATTCAGAACGACACTGGCCTGCCAGAAGAAAACATATGTTCTTTCAGATTTTTATGGCGCAGCACATCTGTCGTGATGCTGTGGAAATTCACTGGGCGAACGGTAATATTCAGGTCATCAGACCTGTGCGGGGGATCAGTATTAATGGTGAAGCGCAGGGCGGAATACGTCCCCCTTACTGGGTTATTCTTGCTTTTTGCCGGAGTGCCGATGGCAGAATCATCTGCAGTGAAGGGTATGCTCATGCTCTTTATCAACTGACATGTCCGGTGCCTGTGGACAGCAAACTGGAACGAAACACGCTCACTGCTCTTCTGAATGTGGCCAGCTGGCTTAAAAGAAAGCCAGGTACGCCGGAATTAAGTCTGGAAAGGCCCCTGTTTGATACAGAAGTTTATGTTAATGGTGAAAAGAAATATGTCCTGCCGGATTTCATTGTCACAGCAAGGGCTCCTGACGGAAAGACGGCCAGAGTGGTCATCGAAACGATGGGATATGAAGACAGTGATTACTGCGCGAGAAAATCCAGGCAGCATACCGGCATGAAGCAGATTGGTGTTCTGCATACCGATCCACCGAAATGGCTGGATAACGATCATCCCCCTTTTGAGAAACATATGTACGGTGTTTTTATGCATCTCAGGTACTGAGATATTTTGTGGCTCAGTTCTGTAACTTTTCCCGTAACATTGTCTGTTGTTACGGGAAAGTCCGGTTTTTGTATTGCACCAGAGAATACTCAGACTGTGATGCTGCCACAGCGTCAGCAGGCTTTCTGAACGGTGTAACATTACTTCATGTTAATGATAATCACTATCATTAAGTCTTGACATGCCATTTTCTCCTTAATAAATTAATAATGTATATGTATCCATATACGTAAGCAGTTAATTCATTTGTTTTCCTCAGAGGATGAAGGAGATACCGAATGTCTGACCCTGTACGGGGTTCAGTGAGTTAGCTGGCCTGGATGTAACCACTCGTTCAACTCAATTCTCTTAGCGTGGGAAAATTTCCCTTTTCCAAGCGGACCCCTATTAATATTTGTTTTGTTTTAGGTTCTATTCAACATAGGTCATCCTAAAATACATTGAAGATAACAAGATAACAAGATAACAAGATAACAAGATAACAAGATAACAAGATGACAAGATGACAAGATGACAAGATGACAAGATAGCAAGATAGCAAGATAACAAGATAGCAAGATAACAAGATAACAAGATAACAAGGTGTTATCTTGTTATCTCAAGGTGTTATCTTTGTTTTACTTCTGCTATCAATCGTGATACCTCTGTTTTTGATAGTGTTTTAAGTGCTTCTACCGCCGCCCTGACAACATCAGAACGATTCACTCTGCCTTTACCTGAAACCATCTCAGCCGTTATAAGGGCATCAATGTCTTTTAGGTTTTCTTCAAAAAAAGAAATACTCACTGGTTTTGCTTTGCTTACAACCGATGATTTATCTGATGACTTTTTGGTATTATCAAGGCCAGCCGTGCCACCGTTAATAAATGCTGCCTCGTCACGAGGTGAAGTGTTTGCTCTATTTCTCACAGAATAACCTCTTTCACTAACGCTTCGATTTCTTGCTGGGCTTTATCATTTTGCGTTTCAAAAATTGTCATTGATTCGGCCCAAGCATCTCGATGTGCTTTACGATCACATACCCGGGAGTTTGCCAGATGCATTTCAGGGTAATCCTTAAGTACTTCAGCTGCCTCATTGGCTTCATTAACAAACATATTTGTGGGCGTCATGTTTAAAACGAGATATCCCCGAACATCCTCATTAAAATCTTTTGCTGCTGTAAAAACGGAGCATGTATGAGGCACAACATCCAGGTCCATCTGAGATGGGCGCAAAGGAGAAATGAATACATCTGCGGCCATCAATCCACTACGCATTTCTGCGCTATCACGGCCAGCACAGTCTGCAATAACAAAATCATAGGATTTTTCGTGTTCCTTTAACATGGCTTTGATGTTACCTGTCGCGCCTGTAACCGGAATATGAGGGAGATCTTCAGGGCGATTGTTGTACCAGGTTAATACTGATTTCTGGTCATCTGCGTCGACAATAATCACTCTATTGCCTAGTGACATCAGATACGCAGCTATAGATACCGCCAGTGTACTTTTACCTACCCCACCCTTTTGACTACCTAATACTATTATCATTATAGCCTCATATTAAGCTGTTAAGTTAACAACTTAATATTGCCATCTGAACGCGAACCATGCAATTATTTTTGTTATGTTAACAACTTAGCAAGTTGTTAAGTATTTGATTTATAGATTAATTAAGATAACAAGATAACAAGATAACAAGATAACAAGATAACAAGATAACAAGATAACAGGATAACAATATTATGGGTGGATTACATATTCATAACTGGGCTACTGGCAAATCTGTCCATCTGGTGGTATACGCAGGAGAAAGCATTTCCCGTTTCATTTGCCATTCAGGGGCGGTTCCTCGCCCCGCAAACCACACTTTCCCTTTTCCCGACTGGTTCAGTTCATCGAGTGTTTTCATTAACTTTTCACTGTTTTTACGGGGCTGGATTTCATCAAATAATCCCGGCTGCGCTATACCCGATGGTGTGAAATCAGCCAGCATGACACCTGCCTTCATATAGCGGTACCCTTCACGCCAGACATGGTTTAACGCTCTGCATGCTGCGGCAATAATGTCCCGGCTGTCCTGTGTGGGCAATGGAAGCTTTTCCACAGCGGCATTGCTGTAACAGGGTTCTTTTACTGCAAAGGGGGATGTCCGTACAAATGTCGTCACCTGCCGGCAATACTGACGCTCCCCACGTAGTTTCTCTGCGGCCCGCTCTGCATACTGAACAACAGCCTGGTGCATGGCATCTTTGTCTGTGATTCGTTCACCAAAACTGCGACTACAGACAATCTGCTGTTTTGCCGGTGGTGCTTCTTCCAGGGATATGCAGGACTCGCCGTTGAGTTCGCGTACCGTACGCTCAAGAATGACGCTGAAGTTTTTCCGGATGAATGCCGTGTTAGCCTGCGCCAGCTGCAGTGCTGTGTTAATACCCAGCGCATTCAGCTTTTCCGTCAGTCTGCGTCCTACTCCCCAGACCTCACCAACTGGCTGCAGTCCCAGTAGCTTCAAGATCCGATTACGGTTTTCTGCCGTCAGCGCGACCACACCGGAAAACTGTGGCCATTGCTTTGTTGCCCACTGTGCACTTTTTGCCAGCGTTTTTGTAGGCGCAATGCCCACCCCCATGGTGAGTCCTGTCCAGCTCTTTACCTGTTCCCTGAGCTGATGACCAAAAAACTCCGGAGAGATGCAATGATTTATCCCCCGCAAATCAATAAACATTTCATCAATTGAGTAGGGCTCAACTGCGGGAGAAAGCGACTCCAGAACAGCCATAACCCGTTGGCTCATGCTGTGGTACAGCGCATAATTGCTGGAAAATACATGTATTTTCTTCTCCAGGCGCATTTGTCTCACCTGAAACCAGGGCTGCCCCATTCTGATGCCAAGGGCTTTTGCCTCCGGGCTGCGCGCGATCACACAGCCATCATTATTCACCGTTACACGTTTTACACCCTAAAATGTTATGAAAAACCTTTCTGAACAAAGCCTGTAGCCTGATTTGTGTAATTCTCACCGATATGAAGCAATAAGTTGAGAATTTTTTAATATGGGGCTCATTAATTCTCAACAATTAAGTGTGGCATAACATTAATGTCTAAAACTTCTCAGTCTCGCATGCCAGATTGGTTCGTAGTCGTCGAGTGGTGATTGTGACAATAAAGATCTAAACTTATGCTTTATCAACATGGCTATCTTAGATAAGTGTGCCAACAAAGTTTGAAACACACTTTTGCCCCATTATGAGTTACAACCCAAAGTTCAAACAGTGATGTTGAGGTAACTTTGATATACAAAAAGTAATGAACAGCAAAAGATAAAAGCTGAGCCAATTTGTTCACACTATTCAGTTAGCATGAGCTTTGCTTTAAGAAACGTAAGTTTGATGTCATCAGTTTTGGTGAACTTGAACTTACCGTCAGTAGAAGCGTTAAACCTTTCAAAATAGTATTCAAGTAGCGGATCGTACCTGCCACCGTGAACCCAAGTGTAGAACTTACCAAGTTCATAACGTAACTCTTTATCAAGTTCAGATCTTATTCTCAGCTCACTATCGTTTGCTAGGTCAACGATGTTCATTTCTTGAAGGTTCGTCTTAATCTCTTCAATCAGAGGTAGGAGGGATTCTTTATACTTATCAGCCAATGGTACAAGGTCAGCGTCAGTTACTTCCGCTTCAAAAATCATAATCAGGTCGTCAATCTCCCCGTTATAGTAATCGTTATCTAATCGTTTTTCTGACTCAGTACGAAGAACATAGAGTTGTTCTAAAGGATCTAATTTAGTCTCAATTTTTTCTTTTGAAAGTTTGTGTTGATACTCAACAAACAGCGTTTCAATCCTATCAGCAATAACATCAAGATACTCATATCGAATTCTGAGAAATTCCAACAGCTCATTGATATTGAGGTTTAACGTTAGGTCTTCTTTACCCACATCTCGACTGTACAAATGAACACTCAAATCGCCAGTGTTGAAATGACTTTGAAATGGCCAACTTGCGAAACGCTTTGAGTTTTCTTGATTCAGATTTACGGGGTGAGCACCGAAACACGCCCTGATAGTTTTAAAATAATTATTATCATCTTCATTAGCGAAGAGGCGATCTTTGAAACATTTCTTTTCACCATAAAACGGATCTTTCTTATCAGTTATAAACACTCGATGGAGTTGTTTTATTGACTCGAAAATAAGGTCTATTGAAGAGATCAGAGAGTAGACCTGCATACATCTACTATCTATGTTCTTGTCAAACTCAGGCGCATTTTCTAAGTGGCGAACAGAGACAGAGATCCAATCCATAGCAGAGCAAACGAGGTTAAAAAGATTCTTACCACCTTTATCTTTGTATATTTGATACACAAAGCTAGAGTTTGAGTTAACTAAGTCTCGAAAATCACTGATTTTATCGTCACTAACAACGTTTCTCATTCTCTAATCGCCTTCTAACCAATTGAAAATATTATGAAGAATGGCAAAAATGATAGTGATAGTTCTTCAATTCTTCAACTTCTTTTTTGATTTGAAGTGAAGTGATACGCTGGGTTTTGTCACTTAGTTAGATTTGAACGATGAGGATCTCTAGCCAGTTGTATTGCTAGGCATTATCCGAAGACAAATAGAAGAACTGAACCTCGAAGTAACTTTTATCCTAGGACGTGCTGAAGCTGGTCTCCGCAAACTTGTGATCTAGGCCAACACGCCTTTGCCCCCAAAACATTTAAAGCTATCCCTCATCACACCTTGCTAACTCGTTACTTGCCCGAATTTTTGTAATGAGCCAATATGCTATTAGTTGGTTATCCACTTAATTGTTTTATCAATTTATTTGATGACAATTTACACCATGTGTTCAAGGTATTGATTATGGAATTACAGACAAGGCTAGTTTTTATCGATACAAGCGCTTTTGAAAAGAAAAACTATCAATTTGGGCAACACGCTCTTGGTCGTCTTCAAGAACTAATTGAGGATGAGAAAATCCACTTGCTCATTACTGATGTGACAAGGAAAGAGATCGACTCCCATCTCAAACACAAATCTGAAGAAGCAGCTTCTATGATAAAGAAGATGCAAAGAGATGCGATGTTCCTAAGAAACACCCCCGACCTTGATTGTCATGGCATCTTCACCAAGATTAAAGGTGATGATATTTATGCTGTTATCAGTGAAAAATTTGATGATTTCGTCGAAAACGGCTACGTCGAAACAATTGATGTAAGCACTGTTAACCCTCAAGTTGTATTTGATGCTTACTTCAACAACCTTCCTCCTTTTGGCAAAGAATCAAAAAAGCACGAGTTTCCTGATGCATTTGCGCTAGAAGCTATTAAACAGGTGAGCTTGGCTAGAGGATATTCAGCCTATATCGTTAGTGACGACGGCGATATGAAATCACTCTGTGAGAAAGAAGATAACTTCATTCATCTTGAAAATGTCGATGACCTAATTGACTTGATTGTTCGAAGCGACAAAGCGTACGAAGAACCAGCCAAATTTGCTGATGAAATATTCGAACAACTCCTAGAACAAATCAAAGCGGATGCCCTGCAAGCTCTCGAAGATGGCGAGTTCAACTATGAAAACGCAGATCCTTTCGATGAGACTATCAATTCTATAGAAATCAACTCGGTGAATGTTGGGAAGAAAAACTTACAGAATGTCGATGCCGAGTGGGCTGAATACGAAGTAGAATTTGAGGTGGTTGTTACGGCAGATTATCGATTCTCAGATTATGACCGTTCACCTTGGGACCCTGAAGACAAGCAATATGTATTCGTCTTGAGTAATGAGTCAACAGTAAAACACAAAGAAACATACACTGCCCACATAACACTTGCCTATACCGATGGATTAAAAGCTAACGCATACATTGAAGAGTTTTACTTCCAAGATACATATTTTGAGCTGACTGATAATGACTCTGAAGTCATTAGCTTCAAAGAACTAGATATCAACGGTGAATGACATGAAGCTATATGTAATAGGTAATGGCTTTGATGTTCATCATGGCCTTGACACTAGGTATACATCTTTTGGGCTTTATCTCAAAAATAACTACTGGGAAACTTATGAGCTATTGCTCGACTATTACGGGTTTGCTGACTTAGACCCAGATTTTCCAACAACAATGTCAGACCCTTTATGGTCTGAATTTGAAACGAGTATGTCACTGCTTGATAAAGATTCAGTTTTGGAAGCAAACATGGATGCAATGCCAAACTATTCTTCAGATGACTTTCGAGACAGAGACCGATACACGCTTGAAATTGAGATGGAGCGAATACTTGGCCTTCTAACCACTGAACTGTATAAAGCATTCAAAGAGTTCATTTTGGCTGTACAGTTTCCTCAGTTTGATCACAGCCGATCAGTAAACATTGATAGAGACGCTGTTTACCTCACATTCAACTACACAGATACGCTTTCTCAATACTACGCAATCCCCGATAAGAACGTGCTATTCATTCACGGGAAAGCCGATGAACATATTGATGAGTTAATTCTCGGTCATGGTGTTGATCCTGAAAATTTCAAAGAGAAACCTGCCGAACCACCATCAGGATTGAGTGATGAAGATTTAGAACGTTGGATGGAATATCAATCTGATCAATATGACTACTCATTCGAGCGTGGTAAGGATGCGGTCAATCAGTATTTCTCAGCAACTTTCAAGGGAACAGACCAGATCATAAAAAACAATGAAGACTTCTTTGCAAAGCTCGGCAATATTGATGAAGTATATGTTCTCGGTCACTCATTAGCTGACGTAGATTTACCCTACTTCAAGAAGTTGGAGCAATCAGTCAGACCTGATGCTAAATGGGTTGTAACTTTTTATGACCCTGATGATGAGAAAGTACACGGTGAAACTCTAACAGGACTTGGAATAGCCAACGTTGCAGTTGTCAGAATGGAACAGATCTAAGCAAAAGCCTGAAATATCATTAGCGATTGTGGTGGATTCTAACATTGTTTTTTCTAAATTTTGCTTATGCGAAGAATTCAATTTTGAACACCAGCTCTAACTCGAAATTGTCCAGAAACGTGTTTTATAAAATGGCAGTCCAAACACAAAAGAACCAGCCAAATGAACCCCGGAAAGTTTTAATCTTTAATGTAAAAGTTTCAGACATTGGTGTCAGAGTCACGATCTTATTGTCCACCGACATTAAGGCAATAGTTATTGAGAGATCTTCACAACATTTTGTACATTAAGTTGTTCTTGTAATTCATACAGCCTGAACATCAAAGAACTAATTTGTGTTTCTAATTCTTTGTTTATAGTTTTTAGATCATCTCGCTCTTGGCGGTATTGCTCTTTAAGTTTGACTTCTTTCTTCATTCTGGCTTTATGCTTTTCTTTCTCAGTTAGATTCTGCTTGTTTTGTAATAGTTTCGCTTTGACGGGATCGTAATTAGCGTTAAACGACTCAATGGCTGGGTTTGCTTCATTTTCAATAAAATCTTTAAATTTGTGTATGTAACTGTTACCAAGTCCAGCTTCGTTATTTATTTTATTAAGGGTTAATTTACCTGAAGGTGAAACATTTTGTGGCTTGCCCGAAATTAGGCGTTCTAAAGCTGCTCGCAATCTCGCTAATGCTTTTCCTGATTTTCTCATATTAACCTCTACTGGTTGCGATTATGCCTTTGATATTATCCTCAAAGGCTGTGACTTTAATTCCATGGTTGATAATCAATGACTCATTTATTTTTATCTTTTGCTTAACTCCGATAAGTATACTTTTCATCATAGGGTCGCCATTATTCAAATCTCGAAATGTATTTATTAACCGCTTATTTTGACGTTGAGTTCTTTTGGCCTCCTTGTCTGTGATTATCTGATGTTCGCATGGTTTAATTTCAGCGGAGAACTCGCCAATACCACATACTCTACTGCAAGACGAATTAGTGCAGTATCCGCCTGTAGGTAGCTTGACAATAGAAAGCGTGCCATTGCGAACTAGGGACTCAATTTCAGTCCGCGTCATATATACCCTGTCTCCAGAGCGTAGTTTTTCAAACTTATCCTTGGCTATTCGTTCTCCACCTAGCCCACTTAGCGTTTCTGAATCGTTGTATATTTCATCAAACATATCGACTGCAATGTTAACCCCTTCTTCATGCAATAGTTGGATTAAGTCAGAGTCTAACAAGACATCTTCGAAGTACTGAAGTTGGGCGTTTTTGCCGTAATATTCGGACATGTTTATATTTCTGTGTTTATATTGAAACTTGATTGTTGACGTTGTTCCAAATCCATAACGCTTAAAGAATACTGCGAATGTTCGTCTAAAGTCATGAGCACTGATCTTAGGTAAGAATTGACCTTCTTTGAGTTCTCCGTGCCATGAAGGGTTAAGGGTATTGAATGAATCAACATCTTCTTTTGTTGCTTTAATATTTAGTTGTTCCAAATAAGATTTGAGGTTTTTTGAGCGTGCAGCCGTTGAGCTGTAGTTGGTCTTTTTAGAGCCTCCTAGTGTTACTGGCAGAAATACAGACTCTAGCACCCGTAAGGTTTTTTTGTACTCATCTAAATTGATCTTTTGTTCAGTGTATTGCTTGTTCACATCATCTATGTAGGTTGTGCGAAGATATGCTGTGCAGTCATAGGCTAACTCAAGTGCATCTTTAGATATGCGGTGTGTTTGCCATACTTCTTTTTTAGGAATACCATTGACTGTTTTAGTAGTTTCACCTTTCAAAAAGCATATGTTATCGCCGTGTTCTCCTTCCCTTTCTTCGTAACTATCTTTAGTAAAGCTATTTAACTCTCCAACTCTTACACCGCTAAATGCCAGTAAAACTATCGCACAGGGAGTCAGAATATTAGAAATGTTTGTGCCGTCACGAGTAAGCTTAAAATCAGGAATGTTATGACCTATCTTCCGAATTCTATTACGAGTCCTGTCGTTTATCTGGCCTAGAGAAGACGATCTGTCTTTTCGATTTTTTTCTTCGTCGTATATAGTCTGAATTCGGTTCATAAGAGCCGATATTTCATGACGATGGGGGTGCAGTGACTCTACTGTTGAGATAGCATCATTAAGTATTTGTTGGTAGATATTCGTTGGAATTGCAATGTATTGCTTGGTTGGCTTTATACTTTGTATGTTTAAGCTTTTTATCGTTACAATCCTATGGCACAGGTTCAGGCTATTTAGCAGACCAAAAGTGGTTACTACATTGTTGATTAGTGTTTGAGAAAGGCTCCTTTTAATTGCTAGCTCACTGAAAGATTTCTTGAATTGCTTGAATATTCTGTCGTCTGATAGAAGGTTCCAGTTACACTCGCCAAGGCTTTGAACAATATATTTCAGCCCATTCTTCCAGTGTTGAAGTTGTCCGATAGTTGGATGCGTTTTGTTCTTTTGTTTATATTCATCCATGATGTATGCGAGTGTGGACTGAATGTACTTGCGGTATTTCATGTCAATCCGTGAAAAAGAGATATCTGTTAGACCACCAACGCCTACTTGAATAGCGCCGCTAAACTTCCACTTTTTATCAAAAATGTAGCTTTCAACACTGCCATCACTGTAACTACTTACTGGTATGTTTTCGTCATAATCTGGTACTGAAGCTAAATTATGTTTTAATACTGAGATCATGAAAACACCTCATGCAGATCATTTAGACTGTAGATATTCGAATACAAGGGGTGTGATGTTTGTTTTTGTAGCTCATAGGCTTGCTTATAATTTTCTGGAGATTTATCTCTAAATCCTCCTAGAATAGTTTCAATGGTGTTTAATAGTGTATTCATTTTCTTAGGTGGCATTGAGTTAATTGCAGGTGTTACTTCAAGCTCTTGTAATGTTTCCTTGAATGACATCATTAGCCATATATCTGTTACATCAGAGACCAATGAATGGTGCTCACACTCAAAGCAATCAAGAAAGCTGGTGCAAGCTTCTTCATCAGAATTCATTTCAACTCCGATACGCTCTAGCATTTTATTTATGGTTTTTACAGCACCTTGTTTATTATCATTACAACGTATCCCTGTAGGGGTTCTTGCTTCATGAGACCTGTTAGAGCCCTCTCTCAGTGCTTCATACTCATAATGATCAAGAATGTTTGAATGTTTGTATTTAGCCTCTTCAACTGCGGTGTTGATATCAACGCCTTTAGCGTTGGAAAATTTAGCATCCATTGCCGCATTTAATTTTTTTTCGTGCTCTCCAGATGTCCCATGTAAATACTGTGATGAAACAACTTTAATGCTGTTGTTTGCCGACATTGCAACAAGATAAACAGACTCTGTTGCTTGAAACAGAGTGTCCATTTTGGTTTTTCTGAGTATTGAAGGGGTTATTTTAGGGAAGTCCAGTCTGGTCAATAGTTTGTTGATGCTTGCATGGGGGGAACTACCTATTTCAGAGTAAAGCTTTATCTGACCATCTTTACTATAGTAGGGGAAGAGAGGGCTGTTGCTATCACCATTTGCCATGCTTTTAGCTACATTTAACCAGCTTTCAATGAAGTCCTTTGCGTGTTTACTGAAACCAAGTGCGTTATCTTGCTCTTGGTGTTGAGCTCTACCTTTCACGGAATCCAGAATGTACTTTCCACCCTGCACCTCTTTGAAATTAACGTCTGAAATTTTCATCTTAGCTAAAGGCGTTGTATTCATTCCCGTAAACAAATAGCACAGCATCATTGCTATTTTTGTGATGGGGTTGTTTTTATGCCCTGAGCTGGGTTGTACTGCTCTTGAAAACGCAGCAAAATGGGCAACTCTGTCACTGCCTTTTATCCCTTTTTTTTGGGCTATTAGTTCTAGCAATTCTTTATCATAAAGCGGATGTTTTTCAGGCATTGTGCCAGCATTATAGTGTTCTAAAAGCTTAAAGTACGAGTTAAACAACCTTTTTGTGATCGGTTTTAATTCTCTCTCAATATCAAGACTTTTGTGGGGTGTCGTGTGTCCTGAAACATTTGATATTTTAGGAAGTCTTTTGGTATCCTGCGTCCTATTTAATTGCTTTAAAAGCCATGAAATATTTGTTCTGTGCCTCCCCCAGACAGGTCGAGAAAGTAATCCCTTACTGTTTTGCCTCCCACACCATGTCATGAATCCATCAATTAGTTCCCAGTGAAACATGTCTTTATCGATTAATTCAGTGTCGTTACTATCATCCACCCACCTAACGTATTTTATTAGCGTTTCATATCTAGAGGCTGTGGTAGAGGTGACGTTCTCACTTAGCAAAGAGTATATTTGACGCACAAAACTGCTTCGTTTCATGTCAGTGAACTGACTAGTTTCAACCTTTCTGAAACCTCGAAACAATACTGGACAGGATTTAAAAGCAAACCTTTCAAAACGAAGAATACTGCCGTTTACACATATAACCATATCGGCTAAATGTAAGGTTTTAACTTCGGCCTTGCCTTTTATTAAGTTTTTACCTGGAAGTAGATATTTTCTCTTTCTGGTATTATGTTTTGGCATTATTGGCTCTCCATACCACTTATATCAGCATCTTCAAATGCACCTATAAATTCAAGGATATCTTCATAAATTTCATCGCCTGTAGGTTCGTCTTGAGCGATTTTAAGGTATATTAACGTTACGGACTCTTCACCGTGCCCAAGGCACTCACTCACTAAAGCAAGTGCTTTGTCAGGAGTTACACGCCTCAAAAGGAGCCTAAAAAGTGATACCGCAAATGTAGCTCTAAGATTGTGTATAGTTGCTGTTAGGTTAAACCCAGACAATATATTTACAGTGGCTCTAATTTCATTCCATCTGGCGTTGGCCTCGGGAAGTTTAGTGAAAAGTGGGACACCAGTTTGGCTAATGAATAAATACTCTTTTGTATCATCTACTCCATCCTCCCCATCAAAGTATCCTAGTTCGCCTTTTTGACGCTTAAGTTCACAATGTTCTTTGAATTTCGAGATACGCTTCTTATATCTATCACTTCTAGTGTATTCGTACAAAAGGTGCATAATTCGGGTGGGGATGATTGTTTGCCTAGATTTATTACCTGATCCAGCGGTTTTTGTTAATGAGCCGTATTGACCGCCAACACCAAGCTTCATTGCTTTCTTATCTTCACCAGGCTTTGCCACTTGACCTTTGTGAAGGCTAGCCACTTCTTCCTTTCTAAGCCCTGTGTATCGTGCGACAAGAAAGAACAGGCAATATTCAATTGATAAGTTGGAAGTAGTTGTTTCACCAGCAACTTTTTTGATAACTCGACGTGTATTGGTGAGAATATCCTCTACGGCAAGCCATTCTTTATTTGTTAGGGGTTTTAAATCTCGTCTAGCTGATGATAGTGCGCCACCGTCATTACGTTTAGATTTTCCTAAATTCAACCGCAGATCTGTTGTGTGTATATCTTTACTCAAGTAGGCACCGATGCTTGTACTGCCTCCCTGATATTGTATAGAAACAACCTCGTGCTCAAAGGGAGGATTGTTAAACTTGTAGCCATTTCTGATGTGGAAAGAGTAAAACTTAACTACAGCACCCATATATGCAATTGCTGTAGTTCTGGCTATCGCATGGTTTGGGGTGTCAGGCTCAAGTACAGCCTTTATTAGAGCCTCTCGGTATTGGTACGTAGCTTTATCACTTTTTCTAAATGGGAATTTATCCCAGCTAGGTCTAGGCAGATCAATAAATTCTTCGTAAAGGTCTTCGTCGTATTCAGAGTCCCACAAGCGCTGTAATTCTAATAAGAATGAAAAGTAGTGAACTAAGCCTTTACTGTATTGTTCTGACTCTTGCTTATTGTCATTTAGGTGGTGTGCTAGTAAAAAGCGATTAACTTGTTCCATTGGTTCGTATGAGACTATATCGCCATTAGTGTTTCTACCAACCAAATTCAACAAAACAACTTTTTTAATATGCTTAGGTTGTTGTCGAGAGTATTTAATAGATAGTTCACCATTTTCATCAGGCGTAATTAGAGGGGTTCTATACGTGAATGGTTTTATTTCTGTTGTTTTGATCTCGTATACGATTGCCATGTGGTGATATCCAATTCATTCAGTCTGTAAACACAATAGTAGACATTCTCACATTGTCAAACGTGTATAGTTAGAGAGTGGAAGTAAAAGTGTATGGGTGGTTATTGCTGAGTACGATGACCGGTTCGTTGCGAAGGTCCGGGCGGAAAACTTTTTCACATGAGGCGTAGAAACTGTTGATATCAGCCAGTGCAAACATCAGCGTAACTCCCGCGTCCTGTGTATCACGTGAGTGACAACACCAAAAATACAGATGTTTTCCGGATACAGTGTGCGGAACTCCGGGCTGTCTGAAACCGGCTCCAGTGCCGGGCGTGGGCGCAACAGCAGTCGTTTGACGGTGAACTCACCGTCGATCTCAGCGATAACGATGTCCCCGTGTTGTGGTTTTTCGGCCCTGTCCACTACCAGCAGATCACCATTCTGCACGCCAGCCTGGTTCATCGATTCACCGCTGGCGCGCAGAAAGAAGGTGGCTGCAGGTCTGCTGATGCAATAGCTGTTCAGATCCAGTTCCTGCTCAGCATAATCAGTGGCAGGCGAAGGAAAACCGGCCTGGCAACGATCGGCAAACAACGGTCGCACGTAACTGTCATCGCCTGAAGGGTCAGCCGGACGGTGATAAACGGTACTCATGCTGCAGGCAGCCAGCTGTCGTCCTGCCAGATTTCTTCCAGCAGAGACAGGATACGTTCTTTATCCTTGTCGTTGCGGGCTCCTGTGACAGATACAGACGGGGCGCTGCCCTGGTCTATACGCAGCCAGATTTCCGGGTAGTGTGGTTTCAGACGTTGTTCGATTTCATTCTGTAGCGCCTGAAGTGTGCCTGATTTGAGGTTTTTTGTGCTCTGGCGGTCGAAAAGAATTTCAATGCGGATCATGTTCTCATCTCCCTTTTCTATTGCTGTATGCATATACAGTATTCTAATAACTGAATCCGCACACAGTCAAATGTCATTGTTGTGACTAAAAAACGCTCAATTCTCTGAGTGTGTGGCTGTATGCCTGCTGTGGGCTGCTGTGTCCAGCTTATCCACAGCATTTTGTGCACGGTTCTGTGGACAAAATACCTGGTTACCCAGGCCGTGCCGGCACGTTAACCGGGCTGCATCCGATGCAAGTGTGTCGCTGTCGCCGGCCTCCTCACCCGGTCACGTTTCGTCGTTCCTCCTCCACGCGCTGCGGCTTCGGGGCCGCACCTGCATTCGTATGCGGTCGCCCGGTAACAGGTGCGGCACGGCCTGATGGAGGCCGCATGTGAGAGGAGAATTCCCATGCCAAACTGGTGCTCGAATCGTATGTATTTTTCTGGTGAACCGGCACAGATCGCTGAGATTAAACGACTGGCCAGCGGTGCAGTTACACCGCTTTATCGCCGCGCCACAAATGAAGGTATTCAGCTGTTTCTGGCCGGAAGTGCCGGACTTCTGCAGATCACTGAAAATATCCGCTCTGAGCAGTGCCCCGGAGTGACGGCTGCCGGACGTGGTGCTGTATCACCGGAAAATATCGCGTTCACCCGCTGGCTGACACACCTGCAGAACGGTGTACTGCTGGATGAGCAAAACTGCCTGATGCTGCATGAACTCTGGCTGCAGAGCGGTACTGGACAGCGTCGCTGGGAAGAGTTACCGGATGATGTCAGGGAAACTATCACTGTGCATTTCACCGCAAAAAGAGGTGACTGGTGTGACATCTGGGGTAACGAGGATGTATCGGTGTGGTGGAACCGTCTGTGTGACAACGTACTGCCGGAAAAAACCATGCCGTTTGACCTGCTGACGGTTTTGCCGACCCGCCTGGATATTGAAGTGAATGGCTTTAACGGTGGTGTTCTGAACGGTGTTCCTTCTGCATATCTCTGGTATACAGAACGGTATGGCGTGAAGTGGCCTTGTGGGTATGACCTGAATATCAGCAGTCAGGGGGAAAACTTCATTCAGGTAGATTTCGACACGCCGTGGTGTCAGCCGGAAAGCGACGTTGTTGCAGAATTAAGCCGCCGTTTCGGCTGCACGCTGGAGCACTGGTACGCCGAACAGGGCTGCAATTTCTGTGGCTGGCAGCGATATGAGCGTGGAGAGCTTGTTGATGTCCTGTGGGGGGAATTGGAATGGTCTTCCCCGACAGATGACGATGAGCTGCCGGAAGTCACCGGACCTGCGTGGATTGTCGACAAGGTGGCGCATTACGGTGGATGAATTCTGACGGAGACGGGCGGGCAACCGCCCGTTTCTTTTCCGACAAAGGATGTCGCCGTGCTCCTCTTTTTACTGCGCCGGCTGACGCGGCGCGGCATAAACGCTGCCTGTGGTCAGTGTCCCGCGTCCGGCGGGCACGGGACGGGCGCTTTTACCGCTCCCGGCTGGCGTCGGTGACAGTGTACGCCAGCCCGTCGCCCTTTTCTGATGAACGCCCTTCAAGCCGCTTTCGCGGCATAGCCTTGCCGTCAAAAAGACGACGGCTGCGGTATTCCACGGTCGGCCTGACCCGTTACCGGACGCGGTGAACAGCCCACAGGCAGCGGGGAACGGGCACCACAGGGGTGCCCTCCCGGTGTCCTCTGTAAGAGAAGGAGCGTTGTTATGTCCCGTTTTGTCCTCGGTAACTGCATCGATGTTATGGCCCGTATTCCTGATAACGCCATTGATTTCATCCTCACCGACCCGCCGTACCTCGTCGGTTTTCGTGACCGTCAGGGGCGTACCATTGCCGGCGATAAAACCGATGAATGGCTGCAACCGGCCTGTAATGAAATGTACCGCGTACTCAAAAAAGACGCGCTGATGGTCAGCTTCTATGGCTGGAATCGCGTCGATCGTTTTATGTCTGCCTGGAAAAATGCGGGATTCAGCGTTGTTGGTCACCTGGTCTTCACCAAAAACTACACATCGAAGGCCGCATATGTGGGCTATCGCCACGAATGTGCCTACATCCTGGCAAAAGGCCGTCCACGTCTGCCACAAAACCCGCTGCCGGACGTGCTGGGCTGGAAATATTCGGGCAATCGTCATCACCCGACGGAAAAGCCTGTTACCAGCCTGCAACCGCTGATTGAGAGCTTCACACACCCGAACGCAATTGTGCTGGACCCGTTTGCAGGCAGCGGCTCAACCTGCGTTGCCGCCCTCCAGTCCGGACGCCGGTATATCGGTATCGAGCTGCTTGAGCAGTATCACCGTGCCGGACAGCAACGACTGGCTGCCGTTCAACGGGCCATGCAGCAGGGGGCCGCGAATGATGACTGGTTTATGCCGGAGGCTGCGTAAATGAACTATGCCGGACACGAAAAACTTCGCGCCGAAGTGGCGGAGGTGGCCAACACCATGTGTGACCTTCGGGCCAGGCTGAACGATATGGAGCATCGCTGTCGCTTTGATTCCGATGTGCTTGTTGAACGCCTGACACGCCAGACGCTGTATCGCGCCAATCGCCTGTTTATGGAGGCGTATACCGAAATTCTTGAACTGGATGCGTGCTTCAAAGATTAAGGGGGAGACGAAATGTACGGAACATGCGAAACACTCTGCCGGGAGCTGGCAGCGCAGTATCCGGGAGACACGCCGCTGATGCTGGTTGTCTGGTCCCCGGAAGAGATTCAGGCACTGGCTGACGGTATGGAAATTTCTCTGACCGATCATGAAATCAGGACCGTCCTGTCGCGCCTGGAGGACATCCCGGAAGACCAGCGGAGTGAATCCGGTATTTCTTCTGCCGCTGCGATGGAGATTATCAGCAACGTGAGCGAAAACCGCCAGGTGACCGTCCCTGCTGAACTGCTGGCGTCCCTGATTCAGACCGCCGAACAGGCACTGTGGAAACGTGAGTGGGCCGCCCGTGATAACGGCCTTGCCGTCCCGGAATGTGTTACCCGCCGTCAGGCAGTGATTAATCAGGCCCGCACCCTGCTGAAAAACAACACACACGAAAACAACTGATGTTATCGCCGCCTGCGGGCGGCGATTCAGGGAGACCATGAATCATGAACGAAACGCTGAATGCACTGATTTATCGCCACGCCAGCAACCTGCTGCTGGCGCAGGGCTGGCCGGAAGAGACGGATGTTGACCAGCGTAACCCGAAGTATCCGGGCTGGATCAGCATTTATGTTCTGCTGGATGCGCCCCGGCTGGCGACGTTACTTATCAACCGTCACGGCGGCGTACTGCCGCCGCTCCTGGCCTCTGCCATTCAGAAACTGACCGGAACCGGGGCGGAACTTGTTCTGTCCGGCAGTCAGTGGCAGTCGCTGCCGGTACTTCCGGCAGACGGAACGCAGGTGTCTTTCCCGTATGCCGGAGAATGGCTGACCGAAGACGAAATCAGGGCAGTTCTTGATGCGGTGCACGATGCGGTACGCAGTGTCAGTTGCCGGGTGGCAGAAGATGCGCGGCGTATCAGGGCGGCGCTGACCACAACCGGTCAGACGTTGCTGACCCGCCAGACGCGCCGCTTTCGCCTGGTTGTGAAGGAAAGCGATCACCCCTGCTGGCTCGATGAAGACGACGAAAACCTGCCCGTGGTGCTCGATGCCATCCTGAACCGGGGCGCTCGTTTTTCGTCGGTGGAAATGTATCTGGTCAGTGAGTGTGTGGAGCATATCCTGTCCAGTGGGCTGGCCTGCGATGTGCTGCGTATACCTGATGAACCGTCCCGTCGCTGGTTTGACCGGGATATTCTGCGGGAGGTGGTCCTGGAAGCCCGGACTGAAATCCGCAGCATGGCGGATGCACTGGCGAAAATCCGGAAATGATGACGCTGGCGGGGAAAAATCTCCGCCTTTTCCAGCCGGTCCCCGGAAAGAGCAAAAGGATGTCGCCGCAGGCTCCGCTTTACCCGGCCATGCGGGGCATGGCCTTGTGGGTTTTCAGTTATGTGGCCTCAGCGTCGTGTGCGGGCTGTGCCGTGCCTCCATCGTAGCCGGGCTTCTGCGGGCGGGTTGCAAGGTAAGGTGAACCGCTGCGGTCACCCGGTCCCTCCTTCCCGTCTGCCGTGATTTTCCGGTCGTTCACCCGCTCAGATTTCGCGGTCTCACCCTCCAACTCCCGTCAGCCGTGCGCGTCGGGCTGCGGCTTTCCTTGCGCCCTTGCATCCCTGCAGGCCCGGCAAAGATGGAGGCACGGCACCGCCCGGTGTCGCAGAACATGTGACTATGGAGGATTCGGGAATGTCTGTTGTTGCACCTGCTGTATACGTTGGAACCTGGCACAAATACAACTGTGGAAGCATCGCCGGACGCTGGTTTGACCTGACCATGTTTGATGATAAGCGCGACTTTTTCGCCGCCTGCCGTGCTCTTCACCAGGATGAAGCCGATCCTGAACTGATGTTTCAGGATTATGAGGGATTCCCGGGGAATATGGCCTCTGAATGTCATATCAACTGGGCCTGGGTTGAAGGCTTCCGCCGGGCACGGGATGAAGGCTGCGAAGAGGCTTATCGTCTCTGGGTGGATGATACCGGTGAGACGGATTTTGACAGCTTCCGCGATGCCTGGTGGGGCGAGGCTGACAGTGAGGAGGCTTTTGCGGTTGAGTTCGCCAGTGATACCGGCCTGCTGGCTGACGTGCCGGAGACGGTGGCGCTCTATTTTGACTATGAGGCGTATGCGCGGGATTTATTCCTGGACTCCTTCACCTTTATTGACGGTCATGTGTTCCGTCGGTGATTTACTCCCCCGCTCCGGCGGGGGTATGGCCTGCCAGGCCGCCGGATCCGCCTGGTACAGGGCGTTGCCCAGGTGGATGTACCCCATCAGCCAGCCGGAGTATTCGTACACCGGATCGCCGCTGGTGGTGGAGGCCAGCACCGCCAGGAAGTTGCACTCCTGCTCCGAGGCGATGCCCCGCTGATGGGCCATCTCATGGACGATGGTGGAGGGCAGAAAGCTGGCGGGGCAGTCCACATTGAGGTTGGCCTCCCCGGTGAAGGGGAAATACACCCCGGTAAAGCCCAGCCTGCTTTGCAGCCGGGAGAAAA
>OGYM01000066.1_pt1 | contig 62127 bp, 66 predicted proteins | sample 1576491 | NCBI WGS metagenome assembly OGYM01 (sample SAMEA3541515, study PRJEB24748) | human gut metagenome | biome: human gut; feature: human-associated habitat; material: faeces | place: China | collected 2012 | reverse complement strand
ATGGAGCGACAGGCCGTCTCATGCACGGTGTCAAGCTGCGTGGCGGTCAGCATCACGCTCTGACGCTTCGCCTCGACCTGCGCGTTTGCGCGCTCCCACTCGGCGAAGGGGTCGGACGGATTCTGCACGGTCACGCGCTGCGCGGCCGGGGACGGCGGAGTCTGCACGCCGCGGGCGGCGCGGGCAGCCTTATACTGCTCATACTCCTCCTCATATTTCGGTCTGCGTTTGCGCGCGGGCTTTTCGGCCTTCGGCGCTTCCTCGCGCGGCTCACGGCTGCGGCGCTTGAACACGGGACGGGCGGGGACATCGTCCTCCTCGTCATCCTCAAGCACGTAGTCGTCCTCGTCGTCGTAATCCTCATCGTCCTCTTCCTCGTCACGGTGTCCGCCGAAAAACAGCGACACGATGAACAGCAGTGCAAAGACGGTTATGAAGATATCCGCGACGTTGAATATCGGGAAGCTGGGCGCAAAATCGAACATGAACATGTCCTGCACGTAGCCGTACAGAATACGGTCGATGCAGTTTCCGATGCCGCCCGCCATCACGAACACCGCGCTCCAACGGCCAAGCGGGTTGGAGATGAAGTTCGTGGCGAGGGCAATGATTATCGCAACGGTGAACACGCCGCAGATGATTATAAACGGGATGCGCGCGCCGCCGCCGCTCAGGAAGCCGAAAGCGGCTCCGGAATTATGGACGTTCACCACGCTTATCACGCCGGGGATAAGCTCGTTGACGGTGCTCTCCAGCGGGATATTGCCCGCGACCCAGTATTTGACCCACTGATCGACGATAACGGCGAGCAGCGCAACTATCGCATACAGCATATTTTTCTCCTATCTGCCGCCCGGAGACGGCGCTCGAATTTTATCCGATCGGTCTCCTGAGATCACTCTCCGGCGATGACCGCCGCGCAGCGCGGGCAGAGTCCGGTTTCGGGCTGCGCGTTGAGAGAATGCATCCAGCAGCGCGGGCACTTGACGCCCGGAGCCTCAATGACGGAAATGTTCAGGCCGGGATTGTTGGAACCGGCGCCGCTGACCGCCTCGGCCTCCTCGCTATCCTCATCCTTGATGAGGCACTGGGAGACGATGAACAGCTCGGACAGGTTCATGCTGCCGACCTCATCGAGCAGCTCACGGCTGGCATCGTCCTTGGCGTGGAGTCTTACGGATGCCTCCAGCGGTTTGCCGATGCGCTTGGACGCGCGGGCGGATTCAAGCACGCCGTTGACGTCATCGCGCAGAGCGATGAGCTTGTCCCAGCGGGAAAGTGCCTCGTCGGAGAGAGCGTACTGCGTGAAGGGCTCGTTCATCTCGTTGAGCACGATGTTGCGCTCGTCGTCACCCTTGCGGTGCGGCATCGCCTGCCAGATCTCGTCGCAGGTGAAGGCGAGGATCGGGGCAAACATCTTTGCCATGCTGTCAAGGATCAGGTACAAAGCGGTCTGCGCACTGCGGCGCTTGAGGCTGTTCTTGCCCTCGCAGTACAGTCTGTCCTTGATGATGTCAAGATAGAAGCTGGACAGCTCCACGACGCAGAAGTCGTTGATGGCATGGGAGACCACATGGAACTCGTAGTCATTATAGGCATCCGCGACCTTTTCTATAAGCTGGTTGAGCTTAGTTATTGCCCAGCGGTCAAGCTCCAGCATATCCTCCGGCGCGACGAGATCGTTCGCGTCGAAGCCGTCGAGGTTGCCGAGGCAGTAGCGCGCGGTATTGCGGAACTTCAGGTAGTTCTGGCTGAGCTGCTTGAATATCTCCTTGGAGCAGCGCACATCGACATGGTAGTCGGCGGAGCCTGCCCAGAGGCGGATCATATCCGCGCCGAACTCCTTGACGATATCGGCGGGATCGACGCCGTTGCCGAGGGATTTGTGCATCGCCTTGCCCTCGCCGTCAACCGTCCAGCCGTGGGTCAGGCACTCCTTATACGGTGCGCCCATACCCAGTGCGCCGACTGCGACGAGCAGGGAGGACTGGAACCAGCCGCGGTACTGGTCGCCGCCTTCCATGTACATGTCGGCAGGCCAGAAGCCCTGATCACGCTGCATGGCGGCGTAATGGGTGGAGCCGGAGTCAAACCAGCCGTCCAGAGTGTCGGTCTCTTTGGTGAAGTGCTTGCCGCCGCAGTGCGGGCAGGTAAAGCCTTCGGGCAGAAGCTCTGCGGCGTCCATCTCGAACCACGCGTTGCTGCCCTTCTCTTCAAATATATTTGCGACAGACTCAATGCTCTCGTCGGTGCAGACGGGCTTATGGCAGTCCTCGCAGTAGAACACGGGGATAGGAAGACCCCAGCGGCGCTGACGGGAGATGCACCAGTCGGCGCGCTCGCGGATCATTGCACCCATCCGATCCTTGCCCCACGCGGGCAGCCAGCGGACGTTCTCGCAGGCGGCAATAGCTTCATCCTTGAAGGAATCGACCGAGCAGAACCACTGCGGGGTGGCGCGGAAGATGATCGGACTCTTGCAGCGCCAGCAGTGCGGGTAGCTATGGACTATCTCCTCGGAGGCGAAGAGAGCGCCGCTCTCCTTCATGTCGTTGAGGATGATGGGGTTGGATTCGTCGGTCTTCAGTCCGGCGTACTTGCCGGCATATTCGGTATGGCGGCCCTGGTCATCGACAGGAACGACCATTTCCATGCCGTAGCGCATGCAGGTCTGATAGTCGTCCGCGCCGAAGCCGGGAGCGGTATGGACGCAGCCGGTACCTGAGTCCATGGTGACGTAGTCAGCCAGCAGCAGTCGGGAGGTCTTGTCGAGGAAGGGATGCTGCGCGAGCATATTCTCGAAGAAGCGGCCGGGATGGGTCTCGACGATCTCATAGCTGTCAAAGCCGCCGATCTTCATGACCTTCTCGGTCAGAGCCTCGGCCATGATGTACATCTCGCCGTTCGGCGCCTTGACGACGGCATATGCCTCGTCCGGATGCAGGGCGATGGCGAGGTTGCCGGGCAGCGTCCAGATGGTGGTAGTCCAGATGACGAAGCTGAGCTTGGAGAGGTCGAGGTGGCCGAGCTTTCCAAGATCGTCCTTCATCGGGAACTTGACGTAAACGGTGGTGCAGGGATCGTCCTGATACTCGATCTCGGCCTCGGCGAGAGCGGTCTCGTCCTTGGCGCACCAGTAGACAGGCTTAAGTCCCTTATAGATATGGCCGTTCTTATACATCTTGCCGAAGATGCGGACTTCATCGGCTTCGAAGCCCTTGTTCATGGTCTTGTAGGGGTGCTCCCAGTCGCCGATAACGCCGAGGCGCTTGAAGCCCTCGCGCTGGATATTGATGTACTTCTCGGCATAGGCTTCGCAGGCAGAGCGGAAGTCCGCAACGCTCATGGCCTTGTGGTTGAGCTTCTGCTCCTTGATGATGGCGCTCTCGATGGGCATGCCGTGGTTATCCCAGCCGGGGATATACGGAGTGTAGTAGCCGCGCATCGCGTAGGAGCGGACGATGAAGTCCTTGATGGACTTGTTGAGCGCGTGACCCATGTGGATGTTGCCGTTGGAGAACGGAGGGCCGTCGTGCAGGGAGAAGCGGGGCTTGCCCTCGTTCTTCTTGAGCATTTCGTTATAGATATCCTGCTCTTCCCACTTTTTCAGCATCTCGGGCTCGCGCTTGGGCAGGCCCGCGCGCATGGGAAAGTCGGTTTTCGGCAGATTAAGAGTGGAGTTGAAATCCTGTGACATTTTTGTGTCTCCTATTTATATAGTAGTATATCAAATCAAAGGGGGCGCGCGCAGCTGCGCTCGCCCCGCGAATCAGCGTATCGATCCCAGCCCCACTTACAGAGTGAAGGGCTGAGTGCTGTCAAACTGGACAGCAGGCTTGGAAGCGGGAGCATCCACGGTCTTGGGTATGTCTATCTGTATGGAAGGCTCCGGCTGTATTCGTGCCACGGAATTTTCGATGCTCCGCACAGCGTCCTCTACAGAAGGCGCTGCGGCTCTGGGCGCGGGAACGGCTTCGGGCTCCGGAGAGGAGATTATGCCGCTGCTGATGGCGTCGATATTCTTGAGCTGGGTGTTGCACAGGGCGCGTACGCCGTCGAAGAACTTCGCGGTAGCGGCCTTGGCGTCCGCCAGACGCTTCTCCTGCGCGGCGGTCTGCTCGGCGATGGAGCCGACCTTCGCCTTGACCTGCTTGTCGGCCTCGGCCAGCATCGCAGATGCGCGGGCGCGCGCGTCGTTCTCTATCTGAACGGCGAGCTTCTGGGCGGAGAGAACCGCCATGTTCAGCGCGTCCTCATTGGCGCGGTACTCTTCGATCTTGTCCACAAGAACCTTCATCTTGCTCTTGAGAACGGCGTTCTCCTTCTGAGTTGCAGTAACATCCTCCGCCAGCTCCTCCAGAAAATCGTCAACGGAGGCCATGTCATAGCCGCTGAAGCGTGCCTTTTCAAAAGTCTTTTCACGAATGTCCTGAGCGGTAATCATATCTTTATCCACCTTTCAATGCGCGTTTGTTTCTCAAAAATACTGCTCGTCGCTCACCGGCTGCTCGCTCTGCGAATTGAGCAGATCGACGTTCTGCGGGGAGACGAAATATGTCTTTGCGGAGATCGGGGTTATTTTTCCCTGCAGGGCAAAGGTTATGCCGGACAAAAAGTCAAGCAGGCGGCGTGCATTGTCGTTCGGCACGCCCTCCAGCGTCATCACCACGGAACGGCTCTGATTGAGGTGATTGACCAGTTCCCCCGCCTCCTCAAAGGTCTTGGGATTGAAGAGGATGACCTGCGTCTCGCTGCCGCCGAAGTTCACGAGCCGCTCGCGCTGGGTGCGCGGCTTCGCGGCCTTCTTCACGCCGAGATTGCCGAACAGGCTCCCGCCCTCGCCCTGTGCCTTCGCCGGACGGCGGGCAGGCTCCGGATTGGAGGACGGCTCCTCGCCGAAGGTGCTCTCAAACTGGAGCTGCGCGGAGCTTGCCGCCGCGGGTGCGGGCTTGAAGCTTTCGTCCGCGCCTTCAAAAAAGTCGCTGTCGTCATCCTGCGGTTGAGTAAGCTTTTTCAATTCATCAAAGAGTCCCATCGCTGCCTCCGGAATTATTGCTGTTTATCGGTCCATAATTACGGGTGCCGAAGATAGCCGTCCCCACGCGGACCATGTTAGAGCCACAGGCTATGGCCGCGGTATAATCCGCGCTCATACCCATAGACAGAAAATCCATAAGTACATTATCGTATTTTTTTTCGCCATTGTCAACAAAAAGCTTTTGCATACTGCAAAAATAAGGGATATTTTCTTCCGCGCGGCTGCATTTTGGTGGAATTGCCATAAGGCCGCGCACCATAATATGGTCAAATTGCGCCGCAGCGGCCAGTGCCGCGGGAATTTCTTCCGGTCTGAAGCCCGATTTCGCAGCCTCACCGCCAATGTTCACCTCAAGCAGGATGTCCTGACATATCCCTTTCGAGGCGGCGCAGCGGTCGATCAGGCGCATCAGCTCCTCGCTGTCGACGCTCTCGATGAGCGCGGCCGTGCCGACGACCTGCTTCACCTTGTTCTTCTGGAGGTGCCCGATAAAATGCAGCCGCGCGCCGGCATATGCTGCCTGCGCGTTTTTTTCCAGCATCTCCTGGACTCTGTTTTCGCCGCATATCCCAACTCCGGCCTTTATCGCCTGCTGAACCCTTGCGGCGTCATTCATCTTCGTTGCCGCGACGAGCCGGATATCCTCCGGTCTGCGCCCCGCGGCAAGAGCGGCTTCGGCGATGCGGGAGCGCACGATCGCCACGTTTTCGGCTATATCCATCAGCCCAGTACCTTTCCTTCGTATATATCTTTTCCAGAGACAATGACTGTGTTTCCCTCGCGCAGCGCGTCAAAGCTTGCATCCTGCGCGGCGAGGCAGAAGCCTCCGGCCTTATCTGTATATATTATATCCACATCCAGCGATCTGACGATCCCCGCAGTGGAGATATAAACGAAATTGTTCCTCTCGCCGTCGGTATGCACGGCTTCCAGCGGCAGCTCCAGACCGCTGTATCGGGAAAAGATTATCTCCGCGCCGCTTCGGCGCAGGCTCAGATATTCGGGCGAACTCGCCGTCAGCCGCAGAAGCAGCGCGCGCTGCCCGTTTTCGGCGGCGCTGACGGAGATTATCTCGGCGGCAGTGCTCTTTTCAAAGCCGTCGAACAATATCTCGCAGCTGCCGCCCTCGCGCAGCGGAGCGCCGTCATCCGCGAGCGCCGCGAAATACCACGCGAAGCCGTACACGGCGCGCCCGCCGGAGAGCGACTTTTCAGGCTCGGCGGCGAGGATGTCTCGGAGAGACTCCACCGTCAGCCCGTCGAGCATGTCCGGCGTGAGGTACTCATATCCGTCGGCCTGCAAGAAGCAGACTGCGGGTCTGGCAAAACCGTCCGCCCCCGCAGGGACTCGCGCACCGTCCGCAATGCCGGCAGGCACGGTCAGCGGCTCCTCCGTCCGCACGGCGACGCCTTCTATCGCCGCGCTCTCCGTGATCTCGCAGCCGTGAACCGTCGCCTTGCGCACCCCGCCGCCAAGCCCGTTCACGAGCCACGCGGCGGCGTAGGCGCAGACGGCGAGGAACACCGCCACAGCGGCAAAACGCAGCAGGTATGACTGCCCCGTTTTTCTCACCTTATGTATCCAGCTCCAGATCGATCGGCTTCGGCGGCACGACGGTAGATATCGCGTGCTTATAAATAAGCTGCTGCTTGCCGTCGGAGTCGAGGATCACGGTGAAGCTGTCGTATCCGCGCACGATACCGTGAAGCTGGAAGCCGTTCATGAGGAACATTGTGACGACGCTCTTGTCGCGCCGCGCCTGATTCAAAAAGATGTCTTGGAGATTCTGCGTTTTCTGCATTTTGGCCAACTCCTTTTTCTCGGACGGGCATATTATTTTTTCCCGCCTCGTAATGCGGTATTATAATATACCGGAGTCGTGCAAAAATGCGGTCGAAAGCCGTCGGGCGGCTTCAAAATCGGGATTTTCATCCCAGTCTATCCGCAGCGCGTTCTTCGTTCTGCGGAACCATGTCATCTGGCGCTTGGCATAGCGGCGGCTGCCGAGCTTGATAAGCTCCACGGCCTCGCCGCGGCTTATCTCGCCGCGCAGCGCCAGGGCGGGTTCTTTATAGCCGATGGCCTGCATAGCCGTGCACTGCTCCGAAAGTCCGGAGTCGAGCAGCCCCTGCACCTCTTCAAACAGCCCCTCGGCGATCATCTCGTCCACGCGCCGGTCGATACGGGCGTAGAGCGCCGCGCGGTCGGCGTAGCCGAGAATTATCTGCGCCGCGTCATAGCGCGGGGGCATGGCGCGGGTGCGCGCGTCATGCTTGGTAATGGTCATGCCGGTGAGCTTATATATTTCTATCGCGCGGACGATGCGTCGCTTGTCTCCGGCGGGGAGCTTCGCGGCGCGCTCGGGGTCAAATTCCCGCAGCCTGCGCAGCATTTCCTCTCCGCCGACGCGGTCATACTCCGCCAGCAGCTCCTCGCGGAGCTTTTCGTCCCCGTCGTTCGCGGCAAAGTCGCGGCCGGATATCAGGGAATCGATATACAGCCCCGTGCCGCCGACGACCACGGGGAGCTTCCCGCGGGAGATTATATCCTCGCAGCAGCGCGACGCCTCTTCGACATAGCGCGCCACGGAGTAATTCTCCCACGGCTCCGCCACATCTATCATGTGGTGCGGCACGGCGGCCTGCTCGGCGGCGGTGGCCTTGGCGGTGCCGATGTCCATGCGGCGGTATATCTGCATGGAGTCGGCCGAGACTATCTCCCCGCCGAGCTCCTGCGCAAGCGCGATGCCGAGGCGGGTCTTGCCCGATGCGGTCGGCCCCGCGACAACGATGATCTTCTCTGCCATCGCCGCCCTCAGACTATGCGCTTGAACTGCTTGTCAAGCTCCTTGCGCGTGAGCGTGACGGATACAGGGCGGCCGTGCGGGCAATAGCGCACCTGACCGGATATCACCGCGTCCACCACAGCCTCAAGCTCCTTTGGGTGTGTATCCCAGCCGGCCTTTATCGCGGCCTTGCAGGCGACGGTGTGCAGTATCTCGTCGCGCGCGCTCTGCGCATCCGGGCATTTGCCGCGGCGCAGCTTCTCGCATATCTCCTCGATGGCAGCGGGGACGTCCCCCGCGTCCATATCGGCGGGCACGGCGCGGACTATCAGCTCCCGCTCGCCGAACGGCTCTATCTCGAAGCCCAGCTCATACAAAAGCGCGGCGTTCTCGGTTATCGCGTCCATGTCGTCGCCGTTGGGGCGTATCGTCACGGGGATGAGCAGGTTCTGCGCCATGATCTCGCGCTCCTGCGCTTTCAGCCGGTCGAAGATCATGCGCTCGTGCGCGGCATGCTTATCGATAAGTATCAGCTTGTCGTCCTGCTCGACGATTATATAGGTCTTGAGCGCCTCACCCACTATCTTGTGGTCGGGGATGGGGCGACTTTCAACATTTTGAACAGGTTTTTCAACAGCCTTGGCCGGCATATCCTGCGAAAACACAGGCACAGTCTCGCTTTTTTCGGGTTTTTCCGGCAAAATGCGGCTGTTTTCCGGCTTCGGCTCCGTCTCATACTCCGCAGGCTCCGCGCGGAGCGACATCTGCACCGGCTGGACGGGTCTTGCCGCGCTCACGGGCGGGCGCAGGGCGGACACCGCCGTCGCCGCCGCGGCGGGCTGGGGCTGCACAGGCTTCGGCGCGGCATATCCGCTCTCGCGGAACGTCTCGGCGCTCATGCTCTGATAGAAATCAGGCTTCGCGCCGACGGCCTTCTTCGTCGATTCCGAGAGCTTTATTTCCGCCGTCTGCCGTTCTCCCGCGAGCGCGGACAGCACCGCGTAGTGTACCGCGTCAAAGACCTTGCGCTCTTCGGAGAACTTGACCTCTGTCTTGGCCGGATGGACATTGACGTCCACGCTGCCGTAGCCCAGCTCTATATACAGCGCGCAGGCGGGATAGCGGCCAGTGAGCAGCGTATTTTTATACGCCTGCTCCACGGCGGCCTGCAGAAGCTGCGATTTTATAAATCTGCCGTTGCAGAAGAAGAACTGCGCGCTGCGGTTGCCCTTGCCGTAGGCGGGAGAGGAGACGAAGCCCGTCACGTGTATGCCGTTGTTTTCACCCGCGCAGCGCAGCATCTGCGTCGCCATGTCGCGCCCCATCAGGGAGTAGACGCAGGACTCCTGCTTCCCGTCGCCGGGGGTAAAGAATTCTTCATTTCTGTCCTTTATGAAGCGTATCGACACTTCCGGATGACCAAGCGCACAGCGCAGCGCCGCAAGTTGGCAGGCGGATGCCTCGCTGCGGTCGCTCTTCAGGAATTTCAGCCGCGCGGGGGTGTTATAGAACAGGTCGCGGACGATCATCGTTGTTCCGTCCGGGCAGCCTGCGGCAAACATCTCCTGAATGTCACCGGCCTCGAGCACGACGCGGGTGCCGCTCGCGTCGCCGCGACGGCGGGTGTTGAGTTCTATTTTCGAAACCGAGGATATCGCTGCGAGAGCTTCGCCGCGGAAGCCCATCGTCGATATGGCCTCCAGCCCCTTCTCGTCGTGCAGCTTCGATGTAGCGTGCCGCAGGAAGGCAATGCCCGCGTCCTCCGGCGCCATGCCGCAGCCGTCGTCCGTGACGCGGATATAGGTCGCGCCCCCGCCGCGGATCTCGACGGTTATATTCTTCGCCCCAGCGTCGAGCGAGTTCTCGACCAGCTCCTTGATGACGGAAGCCGGACGCTCGACCACCTCGCCGGCGGCGATCATATCAGCCACATGGGGCTGAAGTACGTTTATGACAGGCATATGGTTTCTCCTTAAAAGCCTCAATGCGCTTCTTTTCCGCGCGCGGAAAAAGCGCGGCTTCAGAAGCAGAGATATTATACACGATTTCGGTTGAAAGTTCCATAGCTTTTATGTTAATATAAAATGAAAAACTATCTTAACAGAGGATATGACATGAGAGAGACTATAGATATAAGCAGGATAAAGCAGCAGGAGGACATCTGCGCCGAAATTTTCGAGACCGTGACCGCCGACGGCAAGCGCCCGCTCGCAATGGTGGACACCTACGGCTGCCAGCAGAACGAGGCCGACAGCGAGAAGCTGCGCGGCTATCTCGCCGAGATGGGCTACGGCTTCACGCAGGACGAATTTCAGGCCGACGTCATCGTCGTCAACACCTGCGCCGTGCGCGAGCACGCCGAGATGCGCGTTCTCGGCAACGTCGGCGCGCTGAACCACACAAAGAAGAATAATCCCAACCAGATAATCGCCGTCTGCGGCTGCATGGTGCAGCAGGAGCACATGGCTGAAAAAATAAAAAAATCCTATCCGGTTGTCGATCTCGTATTCGGCCCGCATGAGCTGTGGCGCTTTCCGGAGCTGCTGCAGCAGGTCATGACTAGGCATAAGCGCGTATTCGCGACGGCGAAGAGCAACGGCACAGTCGTCGAGGGCATCCCCCTGCGGCGTGACGGCAGCGTAAAGGCGTGGCTGTCGATAATGTACGGCTGCAACAACTTCTGCACCTACTGCGTCGTCCCCTACGTCCGCGGCCGCGAGCGGTCGAGATTGCCGGAGGACGTCGTCGCCGAGGCGCGGCAGCTTGTCGCCGAGGGCTACAAGGACATCACGCTGCTCGGCCAGAACGTCAACTCCTATGGCAAGGATCTTGACAGCAAGACCGATTTCTCCGACCTGCTGCGCATGATAAACGACATCCCCGGCGACTTCATCCTCCGCTTCATGACGAGCCACCCCAAGGACGCAACGGAGAAGCTCTTCAAGACCATGGCCGAGTGCGAGAAATGCGCACATCATATCCACCTGCCCGTGCAGTCCGGCAATGACCACATACTCAAGATGATGAACCGCAATTACACGCGCGAGAAATATCTCTCGCAGGTGGCGACCGCGAGGCGCTATATGCCCGACATCGTCATCACGACGGATATAATCGTCGGCTTCCCGAACGAGACGGAGGAGGAATTTGAGGACACGATAAGCCTCTGCGAGGAGGTGCGCTTCGACGCGATGTTCACCTTTATCTACTCCAAGCGCGTCGGCACTCCGGCGGCCTCGATGCCCGACCCCTACACCCGTGCCGACAAGCAGAAGCATTTCGACCGGCTCATGGATGTGTCCAACCGCATCTCCGGCGAGAAGCACAAGGAGTATGAGGGTAAAACCGTGCGCGTGCTCGTTGACGGCGAGACCGGCCGTGAGGAATATAACCTCTCCTCCCGCACAAACGGCGGCCGCCTCGTGCATCTGCACGGCGACAAGAGCCTGATCGGGCAGTTTGTAAACGTAAAAATAGTCTCCAGCAACACTTGGGCGCTGTACGGAGAGATAGAGAAGGGATAATTATGGCTGAATTGACGCCGATGAAGCGGCAGTATTACGAAATAAAGCAGCAGTATCAGGATTGCCTGCTGTTCTTCCGCCTCGGCGACTTCTATGAGATGTTCGATGACGACGCGCGCCTCGCCTCGAAGCTGCTCGACCTCGCGCTTACAACACGCGACCGCTCGGTCGAGAACCCCGACGAGCGTACGCCGATGTGCGGCATACCCTACCACAGCGCAGAGACATATATCGCCCGCCTCATCGCCAAGGGCTACAAGGTCGCCATTTGCGAGCAGACGGAGGATCCCGCACTCGCAAAGGGGCTTGTCCAGCGCGACGTGATACGCATAATCACGCCCGGCACCGTGACCGAAAGCTCCATGCTCGACGAGCACCGCAGCAACTACATCTCCGCCGTATATCTCAACAACGGCCACGCCGGAGTCTCGTTCTGCGACGTTTCGACCGGCGAATTCTGCTGCGCGGGCTTCGACGGGGACGCGGTGAGCCACGTTATAAACGAGCTCGGCCGCTTCACGCCGCGCGAGGTAGTGCTGTCGATGGGCGCTGAGGAGAACTCCGCGATAACGGAGTTTGTAAGCTCCAAGCTCGGCGCGATGCCGGAGCATGGCGGCGATAAATTTGAGTATCTTCAGGCGGCGGAGCTGGTATGCCGCCAGTTCGGCTTCGAGGATGTGGACAAGGCCGGTCTCGGCGGCGAGAGCGCGGCGGTATGCGCCGTGGGCGCGCTGCTGGCCTACATAATCGAGACGCAGAAATTTGACCTCAGCCACATAAACCGCCTCGACATATTTTACAACGGGCGCTACATGGAGCTTGACTGGACGACACGGCGCAATCTCGAGCTAACCGAAACTCTGCGCAGCGGCGAAAAGCGCGGCTCTCTGCTATGGGTGCTAGACAAGACCAAAACCCCGATGGGCGGGCGGCTGCTGCGCTCATGGGTCGAGCGGCCGCTGCTGTCCGTCGTCGCGATAAAGCGGCGGCTCACGGCGGTGAGCGAGCTGTATAACGACACGGTGGACCGCTCGGAACTTACGCTCGTGATGCGCGAGATAAGCGACATGGAGCGCCTTGCCGCGCGCTGCGTCTATGGTACGGCCGGCGGGCGCGACCTGCGCATGCTCGCAAACTGCGCGGGACAGCTGCCGCGGCTCAAAGAGCTGCTCGCGGGCTTCAAGAGCCTTGAATTGCGTGACATCTGCGCGATGGACGCGCTGGACGATATCCGTGCCCAGATAGACCGCGCAATATGCGACGAGCCGCCGTTTTCCGTCCGCGAGGGTGGGATACTGCGCGAGGGCTACTCCGAAGAGGTCGATAAGCTGCGCAACATCCGCGACAACGGCACCCAGATGGTCACGGAGCTGGAGCAGCGTGAGCGCCAGCGCACGGGCATAAAGAAGCTCAAGGTCGGCTACAACAAGGTGTTCGGCTACTACATCGACGTGCCGAAATCCGCGGGGCTTGAAAACGTCCCCGCCGACTACATACGCAAGCAGACGCTTGTCTCGAACGAGCGCTATTTCACCCAGGAGCTGAAGGAGCTTGAAAACACGCTCCTGACAGCGAAGGACAGGATAAACGACCTCGAATACCGCTACTTCTGCGAGATACGCGACATGGTCGCAGCAAATGTTGACCGCGTCAAGGAGGCCGCCGACCGCGTCGCGCGGCTGGATGCGCTGTGCTCGCTGGCCGAGGTCGCGGTGCGGAACAACTACACGATGCCGGAGGTCGATACCTCGAAGGAGCTGCACATAATCGAAGGTCGGCATCCCGTTGTTGAGCAGACGCTCAAGGATGTGCTGTTCGTCCCGAACGACACCTTCCTGAACGACTCCGACGACCGCTGCGCGATCGTCACGGGGCCGAACATGGCCGGTAAATCGACCTACATGCGCCAGACGGCGCTCATAGTTCTCATGGCGCAGATGGGCTCCTTTGTTCCGGCAAAGAGCGCAACCATCGGCGTTGTTGACCGCGTGTTCACAAGGATCGGTGCGTCGGACGACCTGGCCTCCGGCCAGTCCACCTTCATGGTGGAGATGAACGAGATGGCCGGAATACTCAAGCACGCGACGGCCTCGTCACTGCTCATCCTCGACGAGATAGGCCGCGGCACCTCGACCTTCGACGGCATGGCTATCGCCCGCGCGGTGCTGGAATACTGCGCAGACAAGCGCAGGCTCGGCGCGAAGACGATGTTCGCGACGCATTATCACGAGCTGTCCGCGCTCGAGGGCGAGCTCGGCGGCGTGAGAAACTATAACATCACGGCCAAGAAGCAGGGCGGAACGCTGGTTTTCCTGCGCAAGATAGTGCGCGGCGCGGCGGATGACAGCTACGGCATTGAGGTCGCAAAGCTCGCGGGTCTGCCTGACAGCGTGATAAGCAAGGCCAAGGGCTACCTCAAGGAGCTGGAATCGAGCGGGATAGGCCCCGCCGTCACGCCCAAGGCTGCGGACGACCAGATAAGTCTGGCCGATGTCGGCGCGGACGAGGTGCGCGATATCCTGCTGCGCACAGACGTGAACACTCTCACCCCGCTCGAAGCGATGAATCTCCTCTTCGAGCTGCAAAAGAAAGCGAGGGCATAACATGCCTGAAAAAAGCGGGCTGCAATTCACCAGCAGCCTCACAAAGAAAGAGTATATAGCGGCGCTCGCATACCTGCCGGTGCACGTTATCGGCATACCGAGCCTTGTAGCGGTGCTGGTGTTCGGCGTGTCCGATCTGCTGACGCTCAACATCATCGCCTACTCCGTCGGCACGGTGTACATGCTCGCGCTGCTGGGCAAATTCCTGCGCCGCGACTTTGATGCGCTGTGCGATCATCCGGTGAAATTCATCGTGGAGATCGGCGTCTCATACGGCATATACTACCTCTCAAACTTCGTCATCGCGCTGATACTCACCGCCGCGGACAGCCTCAGCAATCCGAACAACGGCGCGGTTATCGACATGGCGCTGGAGAGCGGGCGGCAGATGGTCATTATGACGGTCGTAATGGCGCCGATCGTGGAGGAACTGATGTTCCGGGCAGGCGTTTTCGGCCTGCTGCGGAAATATAACCGCGTCGCGGCGTATGCGGCGAGCATGATCCTCTTCTCCGTATACCACATCTGGGCCTACGCCATCAGCGACGCGAGCTACTGGATATACGTCATCCAATACCTGCCGGTCGCGTTTCTGCTCTGCCGCTGCTATGAGCGCTGCAACAGCATCTGGGGCAGCATCGGGCTTCACATGCTGGTGAACGGCATGTCGATGTGGGCGCTCAACGCGCTCTCGAACCTATGAGCGAGACCTATGAGCTGAAGACCATCGGCCATGTGCGCAGCGACTTTCCCGAAAAATTCGGCATCCCGCGCCAGGCGGGGATAGTCGATGCGCTCGAATCCGCGATAATCTTCGAGCCGGAATACCGGCGCGAGGAGGCGCTGCGCGGGCTGGATGGCTTCTCCCACATCTGGGTGATATGGCAGTTCTCCGAGGCCGTGCGCGACAGATGGTCGCCGACGGTGCGGCCGCCGCGTCTCGGCGGCAACGCGCGCATGGGCGTATTTGCGACGCGCTCACCCTTCCGCCCGAACGCGCTGGGGCTTTCCTGTGTGCGGCTGCTGGGTATCGGACACGGTGCAAACTGCGGCGCGTATCTTCGCATCGCGGGGGCAGACATGATGGACGGCACTCCTGTATACGACGTCAAGCCCTACATCCCCTACGCGGACTGCCATCCGGACGCGCTGTCCGGCTTCGCGCCCGATCCCGGGGCGCAGCTCCGCGTCGAGTGTCCGGATGAGCTCATGCGCGTCGTCCCCGCCGATAAGCGCGCCGCCCTGACGGGGGTACTGGCAAACGACCCGAGACCGCGGTATCAGAACGATCCTGACAGAGCCTACGCGATGGATTTTGCGGGGCTGAACGTGGAATTTACGGTCAGCGGCGAAGTGCTTACCGTAAAAAATATATCAGACAGGAGAGAAGACAAATGAAAAAGCTTATTGCGGTGCTGCTCGCAGTGTGCACGGTATTCGCCCTCTGCGCCTGCGGCGCGGGGAAGGACATCGGCGGCAGCGTGACATCGGGCGAGGACGACTCTTCGTTCCAGCTGGGCACGATAAACGGCGGCGTTTACGAGAACTCTTATCTCGGTGTCGGCATCAGCCTTGACGACAGCTGGAGCATTTACGACGAGGAACAGCTCGCGCAGCTCATCGGCTGGACTGCCGACCAGTATGACGACGAAAAGTACGCCGAGCAGATAGAGAATGCCGACCTCTTCTACGATCTGTTCGCCTCCGCGAACGACGGGCTCGTCTCCGTCAACGTCGTTATCCAGAACCTCGGCCTGCTCTACGGCACGGTGATGGACGAGGACAAGATCGTTGACATGACGCTCGAGCAGATGGACGAGCAGCTCCAGTCCGCCGGATTCTCGGATATCAGCGCCGAGAAGATCACGGTCGATTTCGCGGGCGCGGAGCACACCGGCATCAAGTACAGCAGCCTGTATCAGGGCGCGGACTACTTCACGCAGCAGGTGTTCATCAAGCATGGCAAGTACATGGCTATCTTCACCGTGTCCAGCTTCTATGAGGACATCACCGGCGACGTTCTGAGCCAGTTCTACGGCATCGAGTAATCGCGCAAAACAGCAAAAGGGCCCCCCGAACGATGTTCGGGGGGCCCTTTTGCTATATCAGTAATTCTCTTTGCGAAGCTCGAAATACGCCTGCGGGTGGTTGCAGACGGGACATACCTCGGGAGCCTTCTCGCCGATGGCGATGTGGCCGCAGTTGCGGCATTCCCAGACCTGTATGCCGCTCTTTTCAAAGGCCTGCTTCTCCTGCACGTTGCTCAGGAGCTTGCGGTAGCGCTCCTCGTGCGCCTTCTCGATGGCCGCAACGCCGCGGAACTTCGCCGCCAGCTCCGCGAAGCCCTCTTCCTCGGCCTCGGCCGCCATGCGCTCGTACATGTCGGTCCACTCGTAGTTCTCGCCCTCCGCGGCGTGGAGCAGGTTCTCCTCGACAGTTCCAAGCTCGCCCAGCTCCTTGAACCAGAGCTTTGCGTGCTCCTTCTCGTTGTCAGCCGTTTTCAGAAACAGCTCCGCGATCTGCTCGTATCCGGCCTTCTTGGCGACTGACGCGAAATAGGTATACTTGTTTCTCGCCTGTGACTCACCGGCGAACGCGTCCCAAAGGTTCTTCTCGGTTTTTGTTCCGCTGTATTTATTCATATCCAAGCTCCTTTCAAGCTCATGATGGTGGCATTTTTATAATAAGCTTTTCTGGAGAAAAAGTCAATAAAGCTTGCCGCACGGAGTGCTTTTTGTGTAGTTTTGGCTTTAAATGGTACCGTGAAGCCGTCATTGCAGGCGGGCTTTCAGGCTCTCCCACAGCTCTATGATCCTGAATTTCAGCAGGTATCCGTCCTGCTCGCTGATTATGCCGTAGTCTTCCGTCTCCATCGCCGCGCGCAGTTCATCCTCCGTCACGGCGCCGGTGCAGAGCGGCGGGAAAGCCACGCACCACCAGTTGTGCCCTTCCCCCTCGCCGAGTATCACGCGCAGAGACTCATATTCCCCCGCGGGGAGCGCGAAGCCGTCATAGCGCCGCGTCGGGTATCTTTCGGGGCCAAGCGTGACTCGAACCGTCCGCCCCTCGGCGGCGGATTCGGCGGCTCGCGCGATGCCGGCGGTATTCGCCGCGATAAGCTCACGCGCGGCCTCGGCGTCCGTGGCGCCGTCGAGCCGCGGAGCCAGATACTCCAGCACGGCATCGCGCACGCGGAGCTTTATCTCCTGCTCCTGCGTTTCGTCCGACGCCGCGATGACATGCAGGCGTATCAGCCGCGAGCTTATCGAGCTTTGCCGCGCCTCCGCCCACGCACCCGCGCACAGGCTTATGCTCAGCGCCAGCAGCGCCGCCAGCTCCCAGATCCGCAAACTTCTTTCCTTATTATAATTACGTACCTTATTATAGCTAAACATAAAACGACCGCCTCACTATGTATCGTTGTACACAGTATCGGCGGTTGTTCTGATTTTTATACAGCGGCTCGCACAGGAGCCGTTCAGGTCAACGCCCTGACCCCGCCCGCGAGACAGCAGAAGCCGTAATCCTTCTTCAGCTCGTCGCGCGCGGCTTCGGCGGCGGCCTTATCGGTAAAGATTCCGAAGACGGCGGAGCCGGTGCCGGTCATGACGGCGCCGAGCGCGCCATGGTCGATGAGCACGTTCTTTATCGCCGTGACCGTCCTCATGCGCCGGTCGTTCACGTCCTCGAAAACGTTATACATCCTGCGGCAGATATCGCCCAGGTTCGCCCGCTCCAGCGCGGAAACGATGCCCGCCGTGTCGGGATGACGGCGCAGGCTGACCTGGTCGAGCTTGCGGAACAGCTCCGGCGTGGATATCGAAAACTGCGGCTTGCAGATGACGAACACGCAGTCCGGCAGAGGCGGTAGCGGGGTGAGCAGTTCGCCGCGCCCGCGCGCAAGCATCGTGCCGCCGCGGACGCAGAACGCAACATCCGACCCGACCTCCGCGCCGAGCTCTTCAAGCCGTTCGACGCCGAACCGGTTCCCGAACGCGCGGTTCAGCCCGCGCAGCACTGCGGCGGCATCCGTTGAGCCGCCGGCCATACCCGCGCCGACCGGAATGCGCTTATCAATGCGGATGCACAGGCCGCGCTCCGGCTCGCCCGCGGCTTCGAAAAACTTCTTCGCCGCCCTGACGGCGAGGTTCCGCTCGTCACTGGGGATGAAGGGGAGATTCGTACGGGCAAAGATGCGGCTGCCGTCAGTGAAGCCGAGGCGCACATCGTCGCACAGGGAGACGGTCTGCATCACCATCGCCATGTCGTGATACCCGTCGTCCCGCCGCGCGGTGACGTCCAGCGAGATATTTATTTTTGCATAGGCTTTTTCAATTATATCTTCACGCAAACAGATACACTCTCATTTCATAGGGTCTGGTCGTAAAGCCCTCGGATATGACGAAATTATGCTCATAATTGTTCAGCACGAGCGCTGCCTTGCTGATCTTCAGGCTTTCGGGCGCGTCGAAGCGCACGGCGTCCCGCGTGAACGAGCATATGACCAGCATCTTTTTGTCCTCGTAGCTGCGCAGATAGACATAGAGATTCTTGTCGTTGGGCAGCAGTTCCTGATAGTCGCCGTAGATGGCGATGGGGTTCTCCTTGCGGAACTTCAGCAGCTTGCGGTAGAAGTTCAGCAGCGAGTCCGGATCGTCCTCCTGAGATGCTACGTTTATCTCGGTGTAATTATCGTTGACGTAGAACCACGGCTTGCCGGTGGAGAAGCCCGCGTTCTCGCCGTCGGACCACTGCATGGGCGAGCGCGCGCTGTCGCGGCAGGAGCGCTGTACCATCTCCAGCACCTTTTTCTTCGGCATGATCTTGGACGCGATGCGCACGGCGTTATGGGTCATAACGTCCTCGTACATGTTCACGTCCGGCAGGCGCAGGTTCAGCATGCCGATCTCCTGCCCCTGATAGATAAACGGCGTGCCGCGCTGGAGCATATACATTGCAGCCAGCATCTTGCCGCTCTCGTTGCGGTAGGCCTCGTTGCCGTAGCGGCTGATTATGCGCGGGTGATCGTGATTTTCGATATACAGCGCGTTCCAGCCGCGTCCGGCCAGCTTATACTGCCAGTCGCTGAAGGCGCGCTTCATCTTGACGAGATTGAAGGGCAGCTGCACCATGTCTATCATGAAGCAGTCCGCCTCCATATGCGAGAAGGCGATCATCTCGTCGAGCACCTGATCCGGCCCCTCGGTGACATACTGGAGGGCGATGTCCGCCGTGGTCAGCGGGCTTTCGCCGACGGTGAAGCAGTCGTAGCAGTCGAGCACATCGCGCTTGAACTCCATGAGGTACTGGTGCACCCGCGGGCCGTTTGAGTAGTATTTATAGCCGTTGGCCGCGGGGAGCCACGGGTGGGAATCCGGCAGCCCCTCAGTCTTGGAAATAAAGGTAATGACATCCTCGCGGAAGCCGTCCACGCCCATGTCCAGCCAGAACTGCATGATGCGCTTGACCTCCTCGCGCACCTTCGGGTTATCCATGTTGAGGTCGGGCTGCTTTTTGGCGAACACGTGCAGATAGTATTCGTCCAGCCCCTCGTCGTATTCCCACGCGCCGCCCTCGAACATGCTCGTCCAGTTGTTCGGCGGGCGGCGTTTGCCGCGCACGGTCTTGCCCGGACGCCATATATAATAGTCGTGATAGGGGTTATCCTTGCTCTTGCGGCTCTCGATGAACCATTTGTGCTCGTCGCTGGTATGGTTGACGACGAGATCCATGAACACGCGCATACCGCGCTCATGCGCGCCGTCAAGCACCTGACGGAATACGCCGAGGTCGCCGTACTCCGGGTTTATGTCCATATAGTCGGAGATATCGTAGCCGAAGTCCGCGTTCGGCGACGGGTATATCGGCGAGAACCATATCGCGTCCACGCCGAGGCTCCTGATGTAATCCAGCTTTGACAGCACGCCCCACAGGTCGCCAATCCCGTCGCCGTTGCCGTCGCAGAAGCTGCGCGTCCAGATCTGGTATACCGCCATTTCCTTATGCCACTGCTTTGATGCCATTACAGCACCTCCCTTTTATGCTGGTATTTTACCACGTTTTTGCATAGCGCTCAACATTTTTCTTATTTTTCCGGTCAATTGCGGCGTACCCGCCCGACACTGCGCGCATATATTGACTTTGTGCGTAGAAAACGTTATAATATAAGTTGTATAAGTGTGTTTGAAAGGATATGCTTTTTCTATGAAAAAACGTTTATTCTCTTTTCTTATGATTTTCGTCCTGCTGCTCGGCATTATGCCGGCTGCATCGGCTGATTATATGTCCCTCAACTCCGCTGTTGCCGGAGAACGGCTTGACATGATAATCAAGCAGAACGAGTATTCCTCCGTCGCCTGCACGGACGGTTCCATCCCGAACGGCTGCGTCATCGAGACGGAGCTTCGTGACGGCGTGTATCACCACTACCTGCGCGGCACTCCCATGTACGCCGGGGATTACAGCTTTACGCTCACCTTCTCCAACGACGGTATTTCCTCCGGCGCGACGACCGTGTGCTCCCTGACCATCGTGGCCGCGAACCCGACCGTCAGCATGCCGGACAACATCCGCTGCTACGAGGGCGACCAGGTGCAGATAGAGCTGCGCGCCTCCATCGCCGACTACGGCTCGCTGAGCTACAAATGGTACTACAACAACTACAACAGCAACCATGACGGCACCCTCATAAAGGACGAGACCTCCGCCATCTACAAGCCCAGCACCTCCACCACCGGCACCACATATTATTACTGCGAAGTGACCAACACCAATAACGGCAGCACCTCCACCTACATTTCCGCGACCGTCGCTGTGACGGTTGAGGAGGCCGCCGTGTCCTACATCAGCGTCAGCACCCTGCCGAAACGCACCGAGTACACCGTCGGCGACTGGCTCGACGCGACGGGCATGAAGCTGCACGTCGTATACACCAACGGCCGCACCGAAGACATCGACGCGGGCTTCGGGCTGTACCCGACCGAGCTTACCGACGCGGGCTCGATCAACATCACCGTTAACTACAAGGGCAAGGAGTGCACCTTCCCCGTAACGGTCAAGGAAGACGAGAAAAAGATTGAGAACATGAGCATCATCTCCAAGCCCACCAAGCTTGAGTATAATGTCGGCGACACGCTGGATACCACCGGGCTGAAGCTGCGAGTGAGCTACGCCGGCGGCAAGACCGAGGACGTCACCACCGGCTTCACCTGCAGCCCCACCACCCTCAACAAGGAGGGGACTCAGGCCATAACCGTCACCTTCGGCGGCAAAAGCACCAGCTTCACCGTCAAGGTCAGCAAGGCGACTGACGAGGTGCAGAGCATAACCGTCGCCGTACAGCCGACAAAGCTGACTTATAAGGTCGGCGAGAAGCTGGATACAACCGGCATGAAGCTCACCGTCAGAACCGGTTCCGAAACCAAGGACATCACCACCGGCTTTACCTGTAACCCGACCAGCTTCAATAAAGCCGGTGAGTATGAGATAAAGGTCGTCTACGGCGGCAAGGAGACGACCTTCAAGGTCACTGTCACCGAGGACACTGCGGCAAGCCCCGAAGTGAGCGCAACGCCCACCGTGTCGCCCACGCCCAGCACCGAGCCGCAGCCGGCCGCAAAGAAGTCCAACGCCCTGCTCATCGTCGGCATCATCGCCGCGATCCTCGCGCTGGCCGCGCTCGGCGCGTATGTCTACGTCATGAACCGCGGCAAGGGCGGCAGACGCAGAAGATAACAGGTTTCAAACGCAGCCGCGCCATTGCGGCTGCGTTTTCACTACGGCGGAACGGAAGAAAATTTTGCGGCGTCGTGGTATACCGACTCCGCGACTGACCGCAGCCGGAAAATTTTTGTCCGCATTATCCCAAGGAAAAAACGAAAAGTTATTGACAACCGGTATATAAATATGGTATTATCTCTTGGCTGAATAGGGAATGGCCATGCGGGTGTAGTTCAATGGTAGAACACCAGCCTTCCAAGCTGGATACGTGGGTTCGATTCCCATCACCCGCTCCACCAAGCTGGGTGCCGGGGCTTATATATGCGCCAATAGCTCAGCAGGATAGAGCAACTGCCTTCTAAGCAGTAGGTCGGGGGTTCGAATCCCTCTTGGCGTGCCATTTGATATAACATCCGAAAGGATTTTATATATAACTTAATATGGTGGGATTAGCTCAGTTGGCAGAGCACCGGATTGTGGTTCCGGGTGTCGTGGGTTCGAGCCCCATATCCCACCCCATACTTAAGAGGCCGGCTGCGCCGGCCTCTTTAAAGTAGAAATCTTGGGATGTAGTGTAATGGTAACACACCGGACTTTGACTCCGATATAGTGGGTTCGAGTCCCGCCATCCCAGCCAGCCGCCCCAATAGCTCAGTAGGTAGAGCACCTGCCTTTTAAGCAGGGTGTCCGGGGTTCGAATCCCCGTTGGAGCACCATAAAATCAAAACGGTATAGATGCCACTGGCGAAAAGCCAGTGGCATCAACCGTTTCCGGGCTTTTTCAGCTCAAAAATTCACGGATGATTCCATAGATGCCAACCGCTGTTTCCCCCTAACTGGTGGGATTCGAACCCCCTCTTCTCGGAGGTTGGCAAAACCAGAAACCATGTAGCGCCCTTTTTGAAGCATCAATTTTCAAAAAGGGCGCTATTTTTCTATCAATAGAATACACAAAATTTGAGGCGTCAATTTGTTGGTCACGACGGGCCATCAGATTGGCGCCCTTTTTGCTTTCAGACAAATTCAAAAAGGGCACTAAATATCAGGAGGTAGTAAATGAACCGAGAACAGTTTTTTCAGGAGCTTCGCACCGCTCTCCACCGTGAGGGATTCACTCCGCAGCCGGAACAGGATGAATTGCTTCCTGTGGAGTGGGATGGTCTCCCCCTCTGCCGGATCACAGCGGACGGAGGCGTTCGCTACTGGCAGGAGGATGTAGCGACGCCGGAACGGGAACGAGCCTGTGAGCGAGCCACCGATCTGGCCTGCACCGTGCGGGAGTACATGACGCTTCTGGAACAGGCTCCGCCCCTGCAAGCCCAGAGCCTGACCGGTGACTACCGCCTGCTGGCTGACTTCAACGGAGCCGTGTTGGCTGCCCATCCCACCCGGCTTGGCGTCCAATTCGTCACATGGGACTGGAGCTTTGACCGCACAGGTCTCAACCAGGGCAATTACTTTCAGGAAAACTATGTAGGTGCCAAGCAGGACTTCGCCATCCGCGCCGGCCTCATTTCCAAACAGCAAATCTTCAATCAGGAACAGCTTATCGAAATCTACCGCTGCTGCTCCGACACCTTGGACGCTGGTTTTGACTTGACTGCCGAGCAGGAAAAGTGCATACGGGGCGTTCAGGAGCAGATTGCCATTGCAGCTCCCGATGCTCTGGAGCGCATAAGGGAGCAGGAGCAGCACCCCATGGAACCCTACAGTCAGGAACCGATCATGTAATATTCAGGCGCCGGAGTTTTAGAAATAAGACTCCGGTGCTTTTTTATTGCCTCAAACCAGACAGGAGGATTGAAGATTGGATCAAAAGAACGAACAAAAAGCGCCGCTGCGCATCAAAAACCTGGCTGAGTTGAAACGCTGTATCCGCCCCGGGACAGAGTTGGTGGCAACCAGCCATAGCAAGCACCCTGCCCTGGTCGGGCTTGTACGGGTGGTGACTGAGGTTCAGACCAACGCTTACTATTCCGTGGTCAAGGATCAGCCGACTCATCAGTATTCGACCTGTAATTACGGGAAGGGATTCCGCTCTGATTTCGAAAAGGCATCCAACTATTTATTTGAGGGCACGACCATCAAGGTTCTTGACCGCAGAAGCGGTGATAACAACGTGCTGTACGAAATGGAGCTTTATCCGGGCGAATGCCTTATGCCCGGCCAGAAAAGCGATACGGAGGAGAATGAGGGAATCAGGGAAGACGATTGCGAAATCAAGCAGAAAGGGATGGGCATGACCTTATGACACGCTACTTCATGCGGGATACACCGCTGTGCCAGATGGAACAGCAGATGATGACCCCGCCCTATTTCAAGCCCAGAGGCCATGGCCGATACTATCCCGGTTTTCAATATAGCAGAGATGACATGGAGTGCCCATACTGCATGAACTTCAGACGCAATCATCCCTGCCCTTTGGAGCAGTGCGTCTGTCTGGATGAACGGATCGTGGCTGGTGCGATTGACCTCAACGAGTTTGTCAGGGATTGCTTCTTCCCTGAAGCTGGAGCGCAGCTTCAGGCCCGGTTAGAGAGGAGTTTCAATGGCTGCTCCATTGAATTTTTCCTGAGCGATAGTCATCGTGAGCGCTGGCAGCACTGGCGTGAGCGCTGTTTTCGAATGCCGAACCGTAACCTGGCCGCACTGTTTCTTCTCACGGCGTATGGGGACATCTGGCGCAGGATGATCTGGAAGTTTGATGCCAGTGGGTTTGACTTCCAATCTGTCCAGCTCGCCGGCATCCAACCGGAGCTGTACAGTGTTTATCAGGCGGCCAAAGCCATCTCCACCGGCAGCCGCAATATCACTCTTGCCGATCTCGCATCCCCCGAATTGGTCACAGATGAGGCGTTCCACCTGATTGTCTGCGCTCTGCTTCTGGCTAAGTACGGAGATGCGATTTTGAATTTTGAAGGAAAGTAAGGTGATGCAATGTGATGATGGAAGCAGTTCTGAGCAACGCCGACCACCCGGAATACGGTGTTGCGACGATCCCTCTTCCCATTCCCAGAAATCAGTACGACCACTGCGTTTCGCTGTTGGAGGCACTGGAGATCGGCGGTGCCTCTGAAGCCGACTGCCGCTTGGACTCGCTCGACAGTGCCTGGCCTGTGCTGAATCGGCTGGTATGCACCAAGGTCAACCTTGATGAGTTGGACTATCTGGCAAAGCGGCTGGACAGCTTTACTGTGGGCGAGTTTTCGCAATTTCAGGCAATGGCTGAAAAGCTGAATCTCGCCAGCATGAAGGATCTCATCAACCTGACCTTTTGTTGTCAGCAGGCAACAGTGATTACGGACTTCACAAATTTAAAGGAGATTGGCCGTGACCACTACATGAACATCCACGGCGGCTGCGCAAGCATGGAAGAATTGGAGCAGTTGGACGGAGCGGAAACCGCCATTCTGCTGATTGAGGACAATGAGGGAACCGTCACCCGCTATGGCGTGGTCTATGACAACGGCATGCAGCTTTCACAGCTCTATGATGGAAAACACCTGCCCTGCTACCACTATGAGGCCGATATGACTGCTGTCGGGATATCCACCCGGTGGGAGCCGGAGAACAGCAGGAATGTGACCTGGATCTATCTCCCTGCATCAAAAGGACAAATTGAGCGCGCCATGCAGCGTTCCGGCATTGCTGACCCAAAGGATATGCGCCTCTTTATAGCTGACAGTTCATTCCCAGAGGAAGTGGATGTAGCACTGGACTTCCAGTGCGATAACATCCACGAACTCAATGAGCTGGCGCTGGTTGTGGAGAAGTTTTCGATTCATGACCGCAAGAAGCTGGGGGCAGCAGTAAGCATGGCCAAGCCGGAAAACGCCAGCCAGATCCGCCGTCTGGCGGAAAACATGGATCTGTTTGAATTCGCCCCCGGCGCTCATACCCCCGAGGAATATGGGAAATACATGATTCAGAGATCCGGCCATTTTGAGTATGACCCCAATCTGGACGAGTTTTATGACTACGAGCGGTATGGCCTGCAGCACATGGACTATCAGTCGGGCGTGTTTACCGACCGAGGCTACATCGCCTATGTTGGCACAGTAGATCTGGAGGAACTGATGGCAGAAGATCCGATGGATCAGTGCCAGCGGGAACAGGGGGTTCAGATGGGAGGAATGACATGATCCAACTTTTCATGAAACGAAGTGGGAGTCCTGTCATTGTCCCGCTCAATTTGCCCGCATCTCATGACGCTATGACAGAAGCCGCCAGCCAGCTTGATGAGGCCAGCAGAGCAGGAAAAACAGAGATCGTCGAGATCAAAAGCGTGATTGCCAATCTGCCGTCATACCTCGGCGGACTCGACCCTGATTCCAGAACGCAGCTTGCACAGCTGAATCGGCTTTCGAGCATCATTGCCAAAATGGACTCCCGCGAACGAGATATCTATGCCGGCGCCTTGGATGGCAACAGCATCAATGATCTGAACGATATGATTCGTGTGGCGGAACAGGTGTCGGACTACATTCTCATCCCTAATGTAAACTCGGATGTGACGCTTGGCCGATATGTCGCTGTTGCCGGTCAGATTCAGGGCGATCCCAGATTCCCCGAAGCAGCCTGGCCCTACCTGAACTTCGCAAAAATCGGCGCAGAATACTATGCCGAGCATGGCGGCGCCTATACCTATGCGGGCTATGTGCTCCGCAAGCAGGATGATGAGCTTGTCAGAGAGAAAAAATCGAAGATCCAGCTTGACCTCTCCTCTTCCCAAGCGCAAGTGAGTGTCTGCCTTCCGGCAACGAAGGAAGAATTGGAGCGAGTAAAAAGAACACTGGGAATTGATTGTTTTGCAGAGGCAGCCGTAACCAAGGTGTTGTTTTCCGTTCCCTATATGGACGAGCACATTCCCACCACAGGGGTCTGCGTGGCAGATGCAAACGAATTGGCTTGGGCCATTGAGGGGATGCAGTGTGAAGATGGTGAACTGCTGAAATATCTGTCGGTTCTTTCTGTGGAGCAGCCGGGGACTATGCAGGAGGTTCTCCGCTGTGCCATGAATCTGGACGACTATGAGCGCATTCCGGAGGACACTTACGAATACGGGCAAGCAGTCCTTCGGCGCATCGGTGCTGATGACGAGCTGATTGATACCATCGACGGATATATGGATTTTGAGAAGCTGGGTGAGGACACTATGGCGGAGGAAGGAGTCCGGCGAACCGAGTTTGGCCTGATCCGCCGATGCAGCAGCCCCTTCGCTGAGGAAACCCAGGCGATGGAGATGGGAGGCCTTTCCTAATGCCCCGTGAAACCGATCTGCTCCGCGTAAAGCTGGTGGCGCACACCCTCCTCGATGTGCAGATCCAGGAAACGGCCCTCTCCCCGGTGATCGTCAGCCACCCTTTCACATCTTCTGGGATTTCCGCACTTCGGAATGAGGATGGGAGCCTCTCCATGGTCGACCTGATCAACAATTCGGATGACTGCACAAGGTGGCGCAGAAAGGTTGGAGAGCAGATCGACAGCGCCGAAAATGTCCATCAGATCTTCGTACTGCTCAACCCGCCCTATTATCTGACTTTTATCAAATTTGCCGCCTCCGCTCTCTCAGAGAAGGATCTGGGACAGCTCTTATCCACCGCCTGGACCCAGGAGGAATGCCCCAATCAGGACTGCAATGTGAGCAAACGAGAACTGGTGGCCTTGTTCCGATCCGTCCCTCCGGAGTTCCTGATGGACGAGGAGGAGCGCGCCGCACACCAGGCGCTGGAGGATACGGTGACGGTCTATCGGGGCGTTACCCCCTACAACGCCAAAAATATCAGTGCGTTGTCCTGGACACTGGACCGGAAAACGGCGGACTGGTTCGCCCACCGCTTTGGTGAGGAGGGAACGGTGTATGAAGCGCAGATTCGGAAGGAACACATCCTGGCTCTGTTCACAGGCAGGAATGAAAGCGAGGTCATCGTAGACCCGCGGCACTTGGAACAGATCATGGAGTCCCCGGAGCCGGGATTTGATATGCAAATGACCTGAACGACATGATCCGATGATTGGGAGGAATGTAAATGAAGAAGAAAATCATAATCACAGTAGCATCTCTGGCAGCACTGGGAGCCGCTGTCGCTGGCTATCTCCACTTCTCCGGCAGGACGCCTTTTGGTCATAGCTATTTCCGCTGACCTGTGGTATTGTTCCGCATGAGGAGGTGAAGCAAATGACCATTTCTTTATCGGAACAGTTGGAGAGTGACATCAAAGCATATCTTCACAAGACTTTTGGGACATATTTCTCCAGCCTTGATGAAAGATTTGCCGCAGATATTAAGGAAGATGTCATCAACGCATCGGATTTCCATCATGGATATTACAACGATGATGACATCTCCATCGCATTCCAGCGAGTAACCCTGGGGAGGATGGGACATCCTGATTGGCAAATTTACCACTCCTGTACGGATACGGAGGTGAATACCATGAAGCAGAATGTAAAAGTAAATACACCGATTCACATCAGGCCCGCTTCTCTCGAGGAAGCGGGCCTCTTTTATTCGGAACTCGAGGAGGCTGCCGACAAGAAGCTGGGTACGGTCGGCCATGTGCGGATGGACTTCGGATCTTCCGGAAAAGGATTCCACCATTCCTGGTGGCCCCATAACGGCGACCGGTTCAACACCGACGAATTCAAAGGTGAGCTTCAGGAGGTCGTGGATGCCCTCCGGGCAGTTGGCCCGCTCAAGGATCTGGCGTCGATGAGATCCTACTGCTATCGGAACGGCGGCGGAATCACGGAGGATGGCCGGTGCTTTGGCTATATCGTGGAAACTGAGCATTATCGCTACTGCCTCCGCTGCACTCCCTCTCCTGGGGATTATCAGGGCTATCTCTACTGCTACGATCTGCGCCAACAGCAGATGGCACAAGGCAAACCAGTAGGACGAGTGACCTTCGCCGATGGCAGCCGGACGGACTATACCGACGCGCAGGAATATCTCCGGTGCATCCAGGAGGAACTGCCTCAGCATTCGGTCACGGGCTTCCGCTATGAGACGCTGACGGATGACCCGGCTGTCCGCAAACAGGTGGATGACATCCTCTTCGACCTTTATGGTGAAGAAAATCCGCATTCTCTTGAGGACTATGAAAACAATCCCGGCCAGGATATGAAGATGGGAGGAATGTAAATGTCAGTACCCAAAGAATGGCTGAGCTTCCTGCGGGAACAGTTTCCCGCAGGTTCGAGGATCAAGCTCAGAGAGATGAAAGACCCCTATGCCCCGCTGGAGCCGGGCAGCACGGGGACTCTGGACCACATTGACGATGCCGGGCAGTTCCACATGAAGTGGGACAATGGCAGAACCCTGGCGCTGACCATCGGAGAGGACAGCTTCTCTGTTCTCCCGCCTGAGCCCACCACGCTGAAGCTGTATATGCCTCTGACCGCCGATCTCTACACCCGCAACGAGTATGGAGAGATGGAGGATGACTGCACGCTGCTGGACGGAAGAATGCTGCGGTGCTATGAGGGTGAGATCCTCAGAGCTCTGATCAACAACCGGATGCCGGAAGAATCCGAGAGCGGCATCATGCACTGGTATGGCGAGGATGACAGCGTCAACCAGAAGGTCAAATCTGTCGTGTTCACCGTTGAGGATCGGAACGGCCAGCTTTGGGGTGTTGCCGAGTGCCGCGTGGTTGGCACCCTCACCCCGGAGGAACTGACCACCCTGAAAGAGTATATCTCCGGACAGGCGTCGGATGGCTGGGGCGAGGGCTTCGAACAGCGGGAGATCTGCGCCGGCGACGATGAGCTGTATGTCCATCTGTGGAGCGTGGAGGATGATTGGGATATCCAGACCGAGGCAGAACGCTTCGCGCCCAGAGTGGCGGAGGGGCTGCCGGAGATATGCTTCTCCACTCTCAAGTCCACCGGTGACCTCATCTGTATCCGCCGGGGCGAGTCCGGCTACTACCCCTCCGATTGGGACACCGGTGACAAGGAGCAAAATGTGGAGCTGGCGGATAAGATGAATGAAAAACTGGGAGTCAGCCCCATCCAGCGCCAAGCTATGGAAGTGGGCAGTATGTGTGGCTGGGATGTCCCCGGTGCCGATCCCGCCAAATATGAGGAGGACTACAGGCCCCAAATTGGAGGGATGACCCTTGAATGAAGTGTTCCGTGTGGAGCTGTTCGGCGGAAAAACGGATCGGTGGTGCGATCTGGAGCTTCCGGCTACCTACTATGGCCTTTTGGACGCACTGGACAAGCTCCAAATGACATTGGGCGACAAGCCGAGGTGGGAATTTCTTGAACACCACGGCTTTCAGTTCCTCCATGTCCATCTGAACCATGAATGCGATCTCTATCAGCTCAATGCGCTGGCAACCTGCCTGGGACAGATGAACGGCAGAGAAAAAACTGCCTTCGAAGGGCTGTTCAACATGGAGGTGTCCAAGAAATACGGTCCCATCAGCGTTGCCACCATGATCAACCTGGCCTACAGCACAGACTGCTGCCATGTGATCAACGCCACGACGGACGAGCAGCTCGGCAGGTTCTATGCGGAGAACGATTTCATCCCTGCCCTGGAAAAAGTTCCGGATTCCATCTTCGAGTATCTTGACTTTGAGATGCTCGGAAGAAAAGCCAGATTTGAAGAAGGCGGCGTTTTCGCAAGCGGCGGTTATGTCACGCAGCACGCCGAGCTGAAGCAGGTATATGACAGCCTGGCCTTGATTCCAGAAGCGCCGGAATATGGCATCCGCCTGACAGTCGGCAGGTATCCCTTCCACTCCAATGAGCAGCCGGAGAACATGATGTGCCTGGATCTGCCCGCCACGCAGGAACGGCTGGACGCCGTACTGGAGGCTTGCGGAGGCGCCTCCTGGTCGGAAATGGTCTTCCGGGTGGAGGACAGCGCGATGCCTGCGCTTCTGGAAAACACGGACTGTGACGAAATCCATGGACTGAACGAGTTGGCCAAGTGCTTCAAGGAGCTGAGCGCACAAGGAGAACTTTCCAAATTCAAGGCAGTTATCCTTGCGGCGGATTGTCACGATATCACTGCCGCTGTCCGGATTGCAGAAAATCTGGATGACTACCTGCTCGAGCCTGATCAGCGAAACCCCGAGGAGGTAGCCATAGAGGAGCTTCGCTTTATTGTGGATGAGCATTCCCGGTCCATTCTGCAGAAGCATGTCGTCCTCTACAACTATGGCCAGGATGTCATGGCGGCACACACCGCTCTGCTGACCCCCTACGGGCTGGTTCAGCGCAGAGATGGTGAACCGATCCACAGCGAAGAAACGCAGGCAGAGAATGCCGGAATGGAGATGATGTGATGGCGAGCCCGCAAGCCAGACAGCTCCTTGACCTGCTGGACGGCCTGGAAATGACCAAATCCCAGCACGATTGGCTGGAACGGCGATTTGAGAACATGACTGTAAAAGAAAGCCTTCTGTTCCGCGGGGCAATGCAGATCGAGCGCCCGCAGATGGCCTGCGATGTGATGCTGATTGCCAATCAGCTGGATCACTACGATCTGCTCTACGGCGCCGGGGACGATGTCCAACTGGGCAAATTCATCATGGAGCAGATCCAACGCCCCTCCGATCAAGCGCGGGAGTTTCTTGATCCGGAGAAAGTGGGCGCAGCATATCGCCAGAAGGGCGGGAACACTTTCTGTGATGGACACTTCATCAAGGTCACCTCTCTGATCGATCCGTTTCTGGACGGCGACCCTTCGATGAATCCCGACAAAGGTGACTACGGCATCCGAGTCAAGCTGGCCAGCCGAACCAACATGGACGGTGTGTGGGTGGGCTTCCCGGACACCGGCGAATACATGGACACCGCGCATCCGGACGAACTTCTCCTGGCGCTGGACGCACTGGAGGTCGAATCCTTGACTGAGTGCATTGCTGTGGATGTGGACTGCTGTCTCCCGCAGCTGGAGGACATCCTCTCCCAGTACGGCTCCGCGTCGGAACTTGTCCGCCATGCCATCGACTTTGGTTACATCTGGGGCGAACAGGGCCAGGGAGAACCCAGATGGCTGGACAAGTGGCAGGCAGTCATGGAGCTGGAGGACTGCCACCGCCTGGATTACGCCTTGGATCTGGCGCAGAACCTCCACTGCTACCACTTCATGCCCCGTGACATGGATCTTGCCGATTACGGAAAAGAGCTGGCAAAACGGGATGGCATCTATCCCAAGGACGAACTGCTCGCCTCCTGCTTCGACGCTGAGGGCTATGCCAATCAGAGAATGAAGCGCATGGGCCTGTCCGCCGCAGAACATGGGTTTGTATCCTGGAACGGCACAGAGCAGGTCTATGAGTACAGTCAGCCGGAGATGGAGCCGACCATGTCCATGTGAGAAGCCCTCGCACGAACCAGGCTTTGCCCAAACGGAGGTGATGATATAAAAAGATTCAAATAGCCTGAATTATACAGGGGCCGTTACCCGAAAGGGACGAACGGCCCCTTCTTTTTTTGCGCTCTTTCCGGGTAACTGTCCCGGAAAGGAGTCTTCATGACGACGGACAACCCTATCGCCAAACACCTGAAGAAGTATCACTGCGGTGAGCTGAGAGTCGTCCCAAGCCGTGAGCTGGAGGCCGCTTTTCAGATTCGCGGACCCGACCTGCGACGGTTGATCAACAGCCTGCGCGGGGACGGCATCCCCATTTGCAGCTCTGATGCCGGCTATTATTACGCCGGCACCGAGGATGAGCTGCGGAGGACGATCCGGCAGCTCCGAAGCAGGATCAAGAAGATCGCCCATGCGGAGCGCGGCCTCACCAAAGCGTTGGAGCAATTTACCGACAGCGGCCAGATATCCCTCCCCCTGGAGGGAGGTGATACCGCTTGAAAAGCTTCATCCCCTGGGTGGGAGGCAAAAGCAAGCTGCTCTGGCTGATTCATAAGCTGTCCCCCTCGCGCTATTCCCGGTTTATCGATGTGTTCGGCGGCAGCGGGACAGTGACATTGAGCCGCCCGATCCAGCAGGGATGCATGGAGGTTTATAACGATTTCAACGGCGACCTGACCAATCTGTTCTGCTGTGTCAAAAACAGAACCATGGCGCTCCTTCTGGAGCTTGGCTTCCTGCCGCTGAACACCCGTGATGACTTCAATGTGCTGTATAAGTTTTTCTCCCGTGAGGAATTCACCGATGACTATCTGGACGAGGAGATGGAGCTGACCCAGCGATATCTGGAACCGCCGGATGCCAAAACCATCCGAAGGATGATGCTGGAACGAGCGCCTCGCGGAGATGTGCGGCGGGCCGCTGACTATTTCAAGCTTATCCGGTACAGCTTCAGCGGCGGCGCAAAGTCCTTCGCCGGAAAATCCTGCGACATCCGCCGCTTTTTCCATCTGGTCTGGGAGTGCTCACGCAGACTGGCGGAGGTGGTCATCGAGAACAAGGACTGCGTCGACCTCATCCGCCAATATGACCGGGAAGACGCATTCTTCTACTGTGACCCGCCTTACTACGATGCGGAGGACTGCTATGCGGTGGGCTTTCCCAAGGAAGACCACCAGCGCCTCCACGATGCGCTTCTGGAGTGCCAGGGGTTTGTGATGGTTTCCTACAACTACTGCCCCTTCATCGTAGATCTGTACAAGGAGTTTTACATCTTCTACACCACACGCCCCAACAGTATGTCCCAGAAAGCCGGAAGCGAATACGAGGAGATCGTCATCACCAACTACGATCCCCGTCTCTATAACTCCGCAAGGCATTGGCAGCTCAGCATTTTCAATCTGTCCGCTGCGGAGGAAGACGACGGGCGCTACACGCTGATCCACGAACCGAAAACATAATCTGATAAAACGGAGGAATGAAGATGACCTTTATCAAGTACACCAACGACGGCAAGGCTGTCATTCAGCCTGCGGCCCTCACCCTGAGTGGTCTGGAGCAGGAGGAAACGCTGGAGATGCATACCCTGGAAAACGCCATTGTCCTGCTCAAGCAGGAGATGGAGCCGGTGGAGAAAGCCGCCGCTATGATGGCGCTGATTCGTTTGGTCAACAGCCTGTGGGCGGATATGATGGCCGGATGGAAGGAACAGGAGGGCGATACGGCCCCGTGCGATGGCTGCTCTGGCTGCGGCGAGGAGATGCTGCCCATTCCTGCAGAGGCCTTTGCGGATGCCGGCATCCTGCACGACAACCTCCGTGTGGTCAGCGTGGACGGCGCTGTTCTGGTGGTGTCCGATGACCGCAAAACCAAGTGGGCGGCCGAGCTGGACAAGAGCCTGGAACAGCTCGGCATCGACAGAGCCGGTTTCGAGAAGCTGGTCAAGGCAGTCATGGAGCTGGATGAGGACGAGGGCGATGACTAAGGATCACGCTTATCTCTATCTCGGCTCTGTTTCCGAGGCCAGGCGGCAGAACGAACTGGCCCTCTGGCGTGCAAACCATCTGGAGAACATCGCCTGTAAGCAGGCCATCGAGGAGGCCATCCGCAGGGGTTTTGACGGGATGCACCTGAGCCACGACTGCGCCAGGGGCGTCATCGAAGACTTTGGCTTCAAGCGTGTGGGATGGGTGCTGGCCGCCACCATTCAGCTGAAGCCGGAGGATGGACGCTTCAGCCGCCGGAACAAGGAATGGGCCGCCGCGACCTTCATCCCCCGCAGCGACCGCAACTATGAGTTCATGGTGGAAAGTCACACCGGTGTTCTGGACATTTTCGTAAATGAGTTTCGGGAGGCCCAGGATGCGCTTGGGATGTTTACGCGCTCCCACTGTGACGATATGACCGGGCATGAGCTGGAGGGCAAGGTGCTGGTCATGAGTCCGTTCACGCTGAAGGAGTCCTATTGGGCGCCGGAGAATCAGCTCTGGCTGGCGACCGGCGGCTTCGGCTGCGCCCCCAACGCCGCGGGCAGAGCGGTATACGCCACCTGCCTCGGCGACGGAGAGCAGACCCGGTGGAACCGCAGCGACTTCATCGGCATTCTCCGGGAGGAGCATCTGCCCGACTGGGCCAGAGAGAGCCTGAAGCAGATCCGGCAGAAAGATCCCGCCGAATCTCCCGATATGACCACCCCAACCATGTGAGTGAAAGGAGCTTGATTACCATGGCGACAGCCAAGAAGAAACAGCAGGAAGCCACAACGCCCCAGGTAGAGGCACGGATCGACCGCCTGATGGACGGAGATTTTAAGACCAAAGCCTTTGCCAGCGCCACTATCGGCGGCGCCTTTGCCGTCCACGGCATCCGGATCATCGAGTCGGACAAGGGCCGTTTCATCTCCATGCCCCAGGACTCCTATAAGAAAAACGGTGAGACCAAGTACAACGACACCTTCCATGCCATCACCGCAGAGGCCCGGAACGCTCTGGTGGATGCCGTCAACGACGCCTATGAGCAGAAGCTTCAGGAACAGCAGGAGCAGAAAAGTGGCACTCCCCACCAGACCGTGAGCCAGCAGATGTGAACCGCTCACCCTGAAGGGAGGTGATGTGATTTGGTTCGCTTCACAATAGACAATCGAAACCGCCTGATCTTCTACGGCAACACGGTGGGCTATGTGAAGGACGCCGCCGCCGTTGTGGACGAGATGTTCCAGACAGATGAGCTGTCCCGCTATCTGGCCCGGTTGAATCTGACGCCTCAGTGGAAGGAAGGCGTATTTGACCGCCTTGCAGCCGGAGAGACGCCCGGCGAGGAGTTGGGGCAGCCGCAAAAAGGCTGCCGCATCTGGCAGCTCCGGAAAGGCGTGGATGTTACCATGCGCTTTATCGGATATGAGGATCTGATCCAGAGGTTCGGAGAACCGGACGCAGACAATTATACGCAGGTCTTTGACGGTGATCTGGGTACCAATGATCTGGAGCAGATCTACGCCATCTGCCGGGACAGCCCCCCTCCCGGATATCAGGGCTACCGGATGGCTCTGTCCGATGTGGTGGAGCTATACGACGATTCCGGCAGCGAGTTCTTCTACTGCGACCGTGTGGGGTTCCGTCCCATCCAGTTCAACCAGCGTCAGGAGCAGAACGAATGCCACGAAATGACTATGTAGTCCGGGCGGATATAAACCGCCCGGATTTTCCTTTGCCCAGCCGAGGCCGGGGGCCTCCCCAAGCGCGTCCCATGCTCTCTTTCCAGCCAACAAACTGCCAAAAATCATTTTTACTTACAGGAGGAATGTACCTTATGAAGAAGCTGTTCAAGAATATCGCCAAGTCCGCCAAGACTGCCGCTATCAACTGCCAGACCTCCATCGCCGCCTTCCACCGCCGCGCCGTCTACGGCAACGCCGGCGAGGGCTATATCGATACCGCCGTCAAAGTGCTGATCGCCGTCGTTCTGGGCGCCCTGGTGCTGGCCGGTCTGTACGCTGTGCTGAACGACACGGTCATGCCCACCGTGACTCAGCGTATCCAGGAGATGTTCGACTACGCCGGCTGATGCACTGGGCGCAGGCGCTGGTCTTCTGCGGCTGCCTGATGGGCGCTTCGATCTATGATGTCCGACACCGCCTGGTGGATGACCGGGTCTGTGTGGCGCTCGTGCTGGCGGGGCTGATCACCATCAGCCCCGCCTCCTTTTTGGGGGCGCTTGCGGGAGGGCTGCCCTTCTATCTGGGGGCAGGTTTTGGAAAAAACGGAGCCGGGGATACGGTGCTTGCGGCGTCAGCAGGGTTTGTGCTGGGCCTTTCCCGCACTCTTGCGGGGCTTACGCTGTTCGCTTTTTGCTACGCCCTATTTGTGCTGGGAAAAAGTCTTGTTCTGAAGCTCTCCCACCGCCCCACCCGGTTCACCTGCCCACTGGTCCCGTTCATTGCCGCAGGATTCATCCCCGCATATTTCTTATAAGGAGGCTTATATGAAGATTTTCCGTAACCGCACCGTGATCGGTGTGCTGTGTATCCTCCTGGCGCTCGTCATCTGCTTCGGGGTGACGCCCCTGTTCAGCCGAAGCGCCAGCGAGAAGGCTGAGATCGTCCGCGTTACTGCCGACATCAAGGAGGGCGACGAGATCACCGCCGAGATGGTACAGACCGTGGAGGTGGGCGCCTATAACCTGCCCTCCGGTATCATGACAGAAAAAGACGAGGTCATCGGCAAATACGCCACCGCCGACCTGAAGGTGGGCGATTATATCCTTGCCAGCAAGCTCTCCAACGAGCCTGCCGCTGAGAATGCCTATCTCTACAATCTGGACGGCACCAAACAGGCCATTTCGGTCACCATCAAGAGCTTCGCCACCGGCCTTTCCGGCAAGCTGGAGAGCGGCGACATCGTTTCCGTCCTCGTGGCTGACTATCAGGGCATGGGTGAAACCGTGATCCCGCCCGAGCTGCAGTATGTTGAGGTCATTTCCGTTACCGCTTCCTCCGGCTATGACGCCAACACCGGCGAGGCGGTTGAGGATGAGAAAGAGCTGCCCTCCACCGTCACCCTGCTGGTGACCACCGAGCAGGCTAAGGTGCTGGCCGGACTGGAACAGGAAAGCGAGCTGCATCTGGCGCTGGTTTATCGCGGGACCGCCGAGAACGCTTCCGCGTTCATCGAGGCGCAGGACGCTCTAATCGAGGAGTTGTACGCCGAGCCGGAAGCCGAGGAGACTGCCGAGGCGACTGAGAATACCGAAACCGGGGAAAGCGAGGGCGCCGATTCTGCCGCAGAGAGCGAGGCGGCTGCGGAATGAACTTCATGAAAGGAAGCCTCTTTCACCGCAGCACAGAGCCGGAGGAGGTTGAAATCATCGAGGAATCCGGCGGCGGAGTCCTTGCCGTCTGGGGAAGCCCCGGCTGCGGCAAAACCGTGACTGCGGTAAAGATCGCAAAGCATCTGGCCTCCCAGAAGAAAAATGTGGCGCTGTTGCTCTGCGATATGACCGCCCCCATGATGCCCTGCATCTGCCCGCCCTCTGAGCTGGAGTGCGACAAATCCCTGGGCAGCATCTTCGCCGCCCAGCGGATTTCCGTGAATCTCATCAAGCACAACCTGACCACCCACAAGAAGCTGTCCTACCTGACCATGCTGGGGCTGCGCAAGGGGGAAAACGAGTATACCTACGCAGCCTGCACCAAGCAGCAGGCGGAGGAACTCATCCGCGGCCTGCGTGAGATCGCCCCCTATGTGGTCATCGACTGCTCCAGCTATATTGCCAATGACATCCTCTCCGCCGTGGCGCTCATGGAGACCGACAGCGTCCTCCGGCTGGCCAACTGCGACCTGAAATCCATTGGCTACCTGTCCAGCCAGCTCCCGCTCCTTCGGGAACTGCACTGGGATGAGGACAAGCAGTATAAGGCGGCGTCCAACATCAAGCCCCTCCAGGCGGCGGACCGCATCGGTCAGGTACTTGGGAGCGTCGCTTTCCAGCTCCCGCACTCCCAGGAGCTGGAGGAGCAGTATCTGGAGGGCACGCTTCTGAACGATCTCTCCATGAAAGACAGCAAGGCGTTCCGTAAGGAAATCGAGAGGATTTGCAAGGAGGTGTTCTAAAGGATGGGAACAAAGAATCTCTCGTCCCTCTCGGAGAGCTGGGGGTTCCCCAAAGGGGGACTGGTCCCCCTTTGGAGGCGCACCGAGAACAAAGTGAGCCAGCATTTTCCGCAGAAAATGCGTGCGCCGTGGAAGGAGGTGTTCTGATGCTTGGCGACAGAAGAAGCAATTCCTTATTTGCTGCGGCCCCGGCCGCCGCCCCGGCGGAGGCCAGGCAGGAGCAGGCCGAGGTGCATGACATCTCCTTCGAGGAAAATACCGGAAGGACTATTTTTGCAGAAACCAAGGTCGCCCCCAAGGCGAGCGATGTCTTCTTTGCTCCCCAGGCCGAGGGGATACCCTTCGCGAAGGTTCTCAGTCAGGTACAGTCCTACCTCTCCGGTACCTATGCCACCCTGATCACGGAGAACGGCGACGAGGCCAAGGAGCAGATGAAGCGCCGGATCGCCCGCTATTTGCAGGACAATCGCATGGCGGTGGACGGCATGAGCCAGAGCGAGCTGGTAGACGCCCTGTATACGGAGATGGCCGAGTATGGATTCCTGACCAAGTACATCTTCGCCGACGGAATCGAGGAGATCGACATCAATTCCTGGCGCGACATTGAGATCCAGTATTCCGACGGCCGCACCGTCAAGCTGGAGGAACACTTCGACTCGCCGGACCACGCGGCCAATGTCATCCGCCGTATGCTCCAGAACTCCGGCAAGGTGCTGGACAACGCCAGTCCCATCATTACCTCCCGTCTGGCCAAAAACATCCGTGTCTCGGTCATCAAGACCCCGGTGCTGGACGAGGATGCCGGCGTCGCGGCCTCCATCCGAATCGTCAACCCCAAGAATCTGACCAAGGAGGACTTTGTGGGCAGCGGCACCGCCACGGAGGAAATGCTGGATTTCTTGTCCGCCTGCCTGCGCTATGGTGTGTCCATCTGCGTGGCTGGCGCTACCAGCTCCGGCAAAACCACTGTGGCCGGATGGCTTCTGTCCACCATTCCCGACCGCAAGCGAATCTTCACCATCGAGGACGGCTCCCGTGAGCTTCAGCTCATCCGGGAGCAGGACGGAAAAGTGGTCAACTCCGTCGTTCACACCCAGACCCGTGACAGCGAGAATGAGCGCCAGCGCATTGACCAGATCGCACTGCTGGACATTGCCCTTCGCTTCAATCCCGACATCATCGCCGTGGGCGAGATGCGCGGCCCTGAGGCCAATGCCGCCCAGGAGGCCGCCCGCGTGGGTGTGGCCGTTCTCACCACCATCCACTCCAGCTCCAGCGAGGGCACCTATCGCCGCATGGTATCCCTGTGCAAACGGGCCGTGGATACCCCTGACGATACGCTCATGGGCTATGTCACTGAGGCATATCCCATTGTGGTTTACTGCCGCCAGCTGGAGAACAAGGAGCGCCGCATCACCAACATCTCCGAGTGCGAGATCCTGCCGGATGGGAGCCGACGGCTTCACAAGCTCTACGAGTACAACATCACCGAAAACCGTCTGGAGGGCGACCGGTTCATCATTGAGGGCCACCACCAGAAGTGCGAGGAGATGTCCGAGAGCCTGCAGCGCCGCTTTATCGAGAACGGTATGCCCCGCGGTGAGCTGGAGCAGTTCATCCAGAGAAAGGAGGAAACTGCATGACAATGATCCAACTGATCGCCTGCATCGGCATGATCGCCGGGCTTTTTATGGTGCTGGGGATCTCCCCCGCAGAAATGAGCGACAGCATCTTCTCCCGGCTGACTGCCGCCCCCGGCAGCATCCGGGCGGATATCAACGAGACGACCAAGCGAAAAAAGGCCGGCTTCTTCCGCCGGGAGATCACAGATGCGCAGGCGGTGCTGGCCGCATCCGGGCGTGAGGGAAAGTTCCCTATGGTGTGCATGGCCTCCCTGGTGCTGTTTGCCCTGGGCGCCTGCATCGCCATTCTCGCCGGGAACGCATTCCTTGTCCCTGTGCTGGCCGTCGGATTTATGCTGGCGCCGTTCTGGTATGTCAAGCTGACAGCCGGCAGCTTCAAAAAGGATGTGGACGCCGAGCTGGAAACGGCGCTGTCGGTCATCACCACCGCCTACCTGAGAACAGAGAACTTCCAGCAGGCCGTAGAGGAAAATGTCCGATACCTGCACCACCCGGTGCAGGAGGTGTTCCAGCGGTTTCTGACCCGCATCAAGCATATTGACCCGGACATGGACGCTGCACTTCACGACCTGAAATATGCCATCGACAATGAGGTGTGGCAGGAGTGGTGCGAATCGGTGATGGCGTGCCAGACAGACCGCAGCCTGAAAAGCACCCTGACGCCCATCGTCAGCAAGCTGTCGGATATGCGAGTGGTCAACGGCGAGCTGGAAAATCTGGTCTTCGGCCCCCGCAAGGAGTTCGTCACCATGGCGATCCTGGTGCTGATCAATATCCCGCTGGTGCGGTTCATCAACACCGATTGGTACCACACCCTGGTGGACACCATCCCCGGCCAGATGGTCATCGCCGTCTGCATCGCAGCCGTATTCGTGTCCTTTGCCTTTGTGGTGAAGCTGACCCAGCCTATTGAGTATCGGAGGTGAGGAAATGGGCGTACTTTTATTTCTGTTCGGGACCGTTCTGGCCGCCGGACTGTATTTTGTCCTCGCCGACCTTCTGAAGATCCCCCGGCTGGCCACGGAACGGGCGCTCATTTCCGCCGGACGGCGGGAGCGGAGCCTGGTCAAAGCTCTGGAGGCGCTGATCCTCGGCTGGGCGCTGAAGCTGGCGCCGCTGATCCGAATGGACGAATACAAATACCGCCGGCTGGAGAGTAAGCTCACGGCGGCAGGGTTGGATATGACGCCCCAGGTCTACACGGCTTATTCGATCCTGAAGCCCTGCCTCATCCTGCTCGGCATCATCCCGTGCCTGCTGATCCTGCCCATCCTGAGCCCCCTCATCGTGGTGCTGGCCGTGCTGACCTGGTTCAAGGAGAGCCGTCGGGCTGACGAGCTGGTCAAGGCCAGAATGGAGCTGATCGAGGGCGAACTGCCCCGGTTCGTCGCCACCATCCATCAGGAGCTGGCAGCCAGCCGGGATGTGCTGCGGATTCTGGAAAACTACAAGAAACACGCCGGGCCTGACTTTGGTCGTGAGCTGGATGTGCTGACGGCGGATATGCGTTCCTCCTCCTATGAAGCGGCGCTCATCCGCTTTGAGGCCAGAATGGGCTCCGCCATCATTTCGGACATCGTCCGCGGCCTCATCGGCATACTGCGGGGTGACGACGGGCGAATGTACTTCCAGATGCTGTCCCACGATCTGAAGGCATTGGAACTGCAGCGCCTCAAGGCCAAGGCCGCCAAGATCCCACCCAAGATCCGGGTGTTCAGCTTCATCATGCTCATGTGCTTCATGATGACCTACATCGTCATCATCGTGTACCAGATCGTCAATTCTCTGGGAAGCCTGTTCTAAAGGAGGTCGCCATGAAAAAAATACTGAAACGGCGCTCCGGCGAAGGCTATATCGATGTATGCGTCCTGGTGGTGTGCGCCATGCTGGTGCTCGCGCTGGTGGTTCGTGTGCTCCCGGTCTACATCACCAAACAGCAGCTGGACACCTATGCGGTGGAGCTGGTGCGCGAGGCGGAGATCGCCGGCCGGGTTGGCACGGAGACCACCCGCCGGGCGGCGGCGCTTACCGACAGCACCGGGCTTGACCCCGACATTCGGTGGTCCACCACCGGACGCATCCAGTTCAATGACGAGGTCACCGTGACCCTGACGCTGGAAACGGATATCGGCCTGTTCGGAGGATTTGGCTCGTTCCCGATCACGCTGACGGCTTCCGCTACAGGCAAGTCGGAGGTGTATTGGAAGTGAGAAAACCGATCTTTCGCCGTCGCTCCGGCGAGGGCACCCCCATGATCCTTGCCATCGTGCTGGTCTTGCTGATGCTCTTCTGCGCCATTGCCGAATTCAGCCGGCTGTGGATCATTGCCCAAGGCGTAAAGGAGGCCGCGCAGCAGGCGGTCATTTCCACCGTCAATGACAACTACGACGATGTGTACCACGCCGTCCGTGAGGGATACGCCGCGGGCTGGTATCCGGACGGTACAGGCCGCTGGGATGAGAGCATCGATACCGGCGATGTGTACGGCCAGCTCTCTGAAACGCTCGGCCTGGAAAATACGGCGGGCGGGTATCAGAAAATTTCGGACGGTGAGGTGGAATATACCATCTCCGACCTGTCCGTGGTTCTGGAAAATAACAGTCTCGGTTCCGGCCAGAGCGAGGGCTATACCGCACTGGTGGAGATCCATCTGGAGGTGCCCGTCCGGTTTCTGGGGAATCTTTTGCCCGCCGCCAGCATGACTTTGCACACGGAGGCCAAATATGTGCCTCTCTTCTGATCCATCCGGTCTTTTCAATAGACTTCCACAGAAAAATGTGGTATTGTCCCATTAACAAGAAATACACCAAGGAGGCATACACCATGACAGACAAGACAAAGAGGATCGTCCTCATCGCCGTCTGCTGCCTGCTCTGCGTTGCGGCGGCCGTTGGGATCGCCGTCCGGTTCGGCGGCAATGCCGATATTTCTTCCGGTGTGGTTTCCGATGATCCCACCCAGAGCGGTAATCCCAGTGTGGATATCGACAATAACGGCCAGACTGATCTGGATGTCCAGGTGGAAACGCCGGACGCATCCGAAACCGATCCCGCCCAGGGTGCGGACTCCAGCGGCCTGGAGCAGACCATCCAGGCAGATCCTGTAAAGCCGGAATCCCCCGAAAAACCGGAAGCACCCTCCGGCACCACCACGCTGCCGGATGATCACGACGGAACGGATGTGCCGGAGGAGGAGCGCAAGACCGAGGATGAGGCGCCGCCCACCTATGAGGAAACTCCCACAGTGACTCCCACCGAAACGGAGCCTGCCGCGGGAAGCACCAACAGCTCCGGTCAGGTCTATGTACCCGGCTTCGGCTATGTGGAAAACAGCGGTGAGAACACCGGAGTTCAGGACAACAACATGTACGAGAACGGAAATAAAATCGGCGAGATGGGCGGCGGTGATTGACCTCTCATCCGCAGTAACGGCGCAGTCGGAAGTGACTGCGCCGTTTTTATTTGAAAAAATCGGAAAGGAGGGCACCTGTGAAGCGAATCCTTGCGCTTATTCTCTCCGCTGTCCTGATGCTGTCCATCTCTGTACCTGCCTACGCAACCGGAGATGAAAACATCGATGGCGGTGGCGGCAACATGGGCAGCGGAACATCTACAAGCTATTGGAATCCCGGCATGGATGGCGTCCGTGTATCCGTAATCAATGTGGACAGCCACGCCGTAGTGGGCAATGTGATCGATCTGACCAACAAAACACCCGCATCGGGCGTTATTCATTTTGGCAAAGTCAGCAAGCTGTCCTATAACGCCGGACGGAGTCTCTCTCCGGTAGTGGGAAACTACAGCTACATTAATCCCTCGCAGAGCCTGCCCCGCATCATCTCCTCCGGCAGCTATCCGGCCAGTATTGATGCCATCCGCAGCTACTTCACTGATGAACAGGTCATCCGAGCCATCGCTGGATATGTGGGGATGGACTTCGATACGCTGATCTGCGGCGATTATAAAATCGTCATCGAGCCGATTGCGTATCTGGTCTATAACGGTGCCAACTACGCTATGACAGCCACGGAAGCCGCACTCTATGACCAGGTCGTTGACGGAAATCTCCGCTACTGGATGGGGTCGCTGACCCACCAAAATCTCCCGCTCGCTATCTTTTTGGAGGAAGCCGACCTCGGGTATCCTGCGTGGTCAGGCAGCACCACAAGCAAGGTCAGCAACGAGCAGATCATCTCCTCGCTGGGGATCGGCATCGTCCGCTTCAACGATGAGGTGGAGGAACCGGAGGTGGATGCGTTTGACTACGAATACCGGGTGGACACCGATGTCATTACCTCGGTGGAGGTATCCGGCGGACAGTCAGACCCGGACAACCCGGTCACCGTGCAGTTTGTGATCGAAGGCAGCACCTATACCATCAGCAATGTGTACTATCCGGACGGCGACAGCCAGCTGGTCTGGGTGAAGTGGCATACCCCCGATGAACCCTGTGTTTGCACCATTCAGGTCAGGGTGCTGGGCGGAGGCACGGCGCAAAGCACCATCACCGCCAACATTGTGGATCTGGACGGCAACGACCCGCCCAATCCCGTGGCCGATGACCGAAACGACACCTTCACCCTCGTGGATATCCCAGAGAAAGAAGAAGTGTCCTCCGCCTCCTGGGGCATCTGGTCTCCCTGGTGGCAGGAGAATTGGGTGTGGGTTGAAAACTGGGAGAAGTGCTGGCACACGGATCGGTGGACGGACAGCGAGGGCAAATCCCACACGGACCGTTGGTACCACTGGGTGGACAACGGCTGGTGGGAGGATCAGGGCTGGTGGGAATTTGATTATAACGCCTACACAGCCAGCCTGACGGCAACCATGGTCATCACGCCGGACAGCCTGTCGCCCACGGCATCTTCCTCTACGCTCAAGAGCGGATACGGCATCCAGCAGAGCGTTACGGCCAGCGTCAGCACCACACAGAGCGCCGCAGTTACTGCGGCTCAGAATGCGGTGACCTATTTCCCGGAGTTCAACTACGAGGGCTTTTGGAGGCTCCTGGATCGAAGCATCAGCGGCAAACGCTCCACCTTCACCTTCAAGGACAACCCCTACAGCACCTATAACCGGCCGACCCATTTCACACCGATATGGTATCCCGATGGAAGCTATACGCCGTACACCTGGCTCCTGGACTGCTGGACGCCCGCAGGAATGCTGTCGCTTAACCTCACGGACTCCCTCCGGATTTCCGGCGATCTCTGGGAAGACTGGCATATCGCCCCCACAACTTAATAACACAATGGAGGAAATCTATGCGTAAATTCAACTATAAGCGCCTGATCGTGATGCTGGTCGTGGTCTTGGCAATGACCTGCCTGATGGCGACCACAGCTTTTGCCGCAGGCACCGGGGATGTGGCTGGCGCCGTCGAGAGCACCTGGTCCACTGCATCCACCCAGATCAAGTCGGTGGTCGACAATGTGGTGTTTCCCGCCATCGACCTGATTCTGGCCGTATTCTTCTTCGCCAAGCTGGGCACCGCCTACTTCGAGTACAGAAAATCCGGCCAATTCGAGTGGGCGGCTCCCGCCATCCTGTTTGCCTGCCTCGTGTTTACCCTCACTGCACCCATGTATCTCTGGAGCATTATTGGCATCTAAGGAGGGTATATGAACTTTTTCGAGCAAGAGCTTCACAAGATCGTTGCCCCAAAGTATCCGGACGCCACCTATGTAGGACGAGCCTGCTATGTGCGTCTCGATGAGTTGAATCGGGCAAAGATCCAGTTCGTCACGGGGATCGTCGCAAATCAATACCATGCCCTTCGCGTTTCCATTCTGAATCGGAACGAAGGCCAGGTGGATGTGCTGCTTCTGAATCTTTCCGACATCCTCGGGAAAAAGCAAACCGGCAACCCGAACTTCCGAAATGGGATCAATCCCTACATCTGGGATGACTACGGGAAAGCAGATTGGTATGTCTACCATCCAAACAGCCAGGACTACCAGCAGCTCACGGATGCGGTGTCGGATTATTTGGAGGTGTTTCAGGAGCAAGCCCAAACCGCTGACCCCCAGTGGCAGCAGACCATGTAAAGAACTGACCCAGGGGCCGTACCAGCTGTACGGCCCCTGGCCTTTTATCTCAAGCAGTTGGTGCGGCCTCACACCGAAAAGAGGTGAACGAACCATTGTTTATTTGGGATTTTGTTGCCGACACCATCCTCGGTCAGATCGTGGATTGGATCTACGGTCAGGTCATGGGCTTTCTCGGAAACTTTTTCGCCGAGATGGGCAACATGGGCGTCGAGCTGTTCGAACTGAGCTGGGTGCAGAGCATTGTACTGTTTTTCTCTTATCTGGCCTGGGCGCTCTATGTGACCGGTCTTGTGGTGGCCTGTTTTGAGTGCGGCATCGAGTATTCCTCCGGCAGAGGGAACCTCAAAGAAACTGCTCTGTGTGCCATCAAGGGCTTTATGGCGGTGAGCCTGTTTACGGTTGTGCCGAGTCGGCTCTATGAGCTTTCCGTTACATTGCAGGCAAGCCTCACCGCGGGGATCACAGGGTATGGCACCTCCATCGGCGAGGCGGCAACCGAGATTGTGAATTCACTCAGCGGCATTGATTCGCTGACTGGAATGACCACCGGCTCATACTTCGGCTTTGCTTCCATCACCAGCCCAATCATGCTTTTATTCTGCATCATTCTGATGGCCTACGCCGTGATAAAGGTCTTCTTCGCAAACCTGAAGCGCGGCGGCATTCTGCTCATTCAAATCGCAGTGGGCAGTCTCTATATGTTCAGCGTCCCGCGCGGTTATACGGATGGCTTTATCCAATGGTGCAAGCAGATTATCGGATTGTGTCTAACCGCCTTCCTGCAATCCACCATTCTCATCGCCGGTCTCATGGTATTCAAGGACCATGCCCTCCTTGGCCTTGGTCTGATGCTGTCCGCCGGCGAGATCCCCCGTATTGCCGGCGCCTTTGGTCTGGATACCACCACAAGAGCCAATATCATGTCTGCAGTCTATACCGCTCAGGCTGCGGTCAATACCACAAGGACCGTTGTTCAGGCGGTAGCCAAATGAAGACGCTGACAATGGGCAGCTTGTTTGACGGGATTGGCGGTTTTCCCCTGGCTGCGGTTCACAACGGCATCGTACCTGTGTGGGCAAGTGAGATCGAAGCCTTCCCCATCGAGGTGACGCGGCTTCGATTTCCCGATATGGTTCATGTGGGCGACATTACAAAGCTTGACGGAGCAAAGCTGCCGCCGGTGGATATCATCTGCGGCGGCTCTCCCTGTCAGGATTTGTCCGTGGCCGGAGCGAGAGCCGGAATCTTCGGAGAACGCTCCGGCCTTTTTATGGAACAGGTGCGAATCGTAAAGGAGATGAGAGATGCGGATAGACAACGAGGCCGAGCAGCTCTCGATATACGACCTCGATTTATGGTGTGGGAAAATGTGCCCGGAGCCTTCTCCAGCGGAACACCAAAAGGAGAGGATTTCCGGATCGTCCTCGAGGAGATCGTCCGAATTAAAGTCAGTGGTGTTTCAATCCCTCGACCTGACACCGGGCGCTGGGAACCTGCTGGGCGAATTCTATTGGGAGCTGATTTCTCCCTGGCGTGGAGATGCCTTGACGCTCAATACTGGGGTGTCCCCCAGAGAAGAAAAAGAATCTTCCTTGTCGCAGATTTTGCAGGACGATCCGCCAGACAAATACTATTTGACCAGGAAAGCCTGCCTGGGCATCCTGCGCAGAGCCTTTGAACGCGGGAAAGAGCTGCCCCGAAAGCTCAATCAGGCGCTTGAAATTCAGTCAGGAGTCGCTCCACCAGCCGATACGGTTCACAATCAGCAACCGCCTCACGCCTGCCAGCAGAACGGCTGCATCGAGGGCTTCGATGGCTATAACGGTGATCTGACCGGTGCGGTAGCGGCCACCCTGGGCGTGAACTGCGGGATGTCCACTGGCCGCAACGGCCTTGTCCAGCCGATTGCCTTTGCCGCAAACCAGCGGGATGAGGTCAGAGATCTGCACGATGTGGCCGGAGCGTTGGGCGCCCAGCCGGGAATGAAGCAGCAGACTTTCATCGCGGAGGGTGTCGTGGCCAAAGGCAACGGCGATTGTTTTCTGACGCCGGAACGGCACACATCTCTGAGTGCAGGCGGCGGTCAGGCCGGTCAGGGGTATCCCTGTGTCCTGACTGCTGGCTTCTCTGCCGGGGCAGGAGCCTCTGCCGGAAGCATCGGCTACGGCGAGGAGCTTGCCCCCACCTTGAAAGGCAGCGCCAGCGGAAACTGTATGCCATCCATCTTATGCCTGAACGACCAAGGCGGCAGCGTGATGGAGTGCAGCCTGGACATCACAGGGACGCTTCGGGCACAGGAACATGGGCATCAGCCCTTGGTCTACGAGAACCACGGCATTGATTCCCGCTACACCGGCCCCCATAAAGTGGCGCCTACCATGTCCGCGCGGTATGGTACAGGCGGAAACAATGTCCCGCTTGTGGAGCAGGAACAGGTATTCTGCATCACCGGCAATGCTATTGACCGGCAGCCTCAAAACGGCGGCAATGGGATCGGATACCAAGCAGACCTCGCCTATACGCTGACTGCCACCGATCACCATGCCGTGTTCAGCAGACAGCGAGTCGACATTTTCAAAGATGGAGAGGTAACAAGCACTCAAAGCGCACGCCAGCACAAGGATGCCACGGATCTGGTGCTGCAGGGTACAGATCAGCCAAGGCTCATCCGCAGGCTGACACCTCTGGAATGTGAAAGGCTCCAAGGTTTTCCGGACGGTTGGACTGACATTCCCAACGCATCGGACTCTTCCCGGTATAAGGCGCTGGGCAACAGCGTGGCCATTCCATGCGTGGACTATGTCCTTTTCGGCATTGCTCTGGTGCTTCTCGCCGGCTGAGCCGGGCTTGTTGCTTATGCTTCGTTTGCAACTTGCTTCTTCGTTGGGTTCTGTGAATAGCTATTTGCCGCCGGGCGCAGTATGCTTTGCTTACAAAATCAGAGAAAGGAGTAACCCATGGAAGCAAAGAAGAATCTCTGCGGAATGATCCCGGAAGAACTGCACGCCAGAGCTGTGGCAGAAAAGGAACAGCTTGGCCTCAAGACTCTGGGCGAGTATGTGGAGCTGATACTCAAAGAACACTTCGAAGGAGGAGGAATCACTATGGCAGAAACCAAGACTCTCGCATTCAAGATCACCGAGGAGCTGGATCAGCGGCTGAAGGACTTCATTGCCGCAGAAAAAAAGCGCGGCAGAAAAATCACGCAGAAAGAATTCGTCATCGGTCTTATTGAACAGGCGCTGGCTGAGTACGAGGCGCAGAATCAGCCCGCCGAGATGACCGAAGAATAAAAATGCCGCACCGGCCGCTGGGGAGCATATCCCCGGCGGTTTGTTTTTTGGAGGTGAACCACCCTGTATATCTACCCTGACAATCTGACTGCCAAGGCCATGCTGTGGCTTTGGGAACTCAGGGATGTGGGCGTCATTGGCGTAGGGCTTTTGGTCTCTATCCTGGCGCTGACACAGACCGGAATTTTTATTCCGCTGGTGCTGACGGCGGTCTATGCCTTCCTCAGCATCCGCTTTGACGGAACCAGCATTCTGGATTTCATTCGCTATGCGATTGCCTTCCTGATCACCAAACAGCAATTCTATGAATGGAGAATGTGATATGTTCCATGCCGACACGACCTTTGAAAACGAGGAGATCATCGGCCTGCCGGAAGTTGAGGAGCGAGATCTGTCCGCCTCCCTGACGCTCCGGTGGAGCCGGAAGCGCAAGCGTTGGGAGTGCCACAACGCCTTCTTCTGGCAGGATGCCAAGAACAAGTGGAGCTGCCGCAGCCAGGACGGCAGATATTATTATGGCTTCCGCAGCCTGCGTGCCCTGCTGAAAAGCTATGTGGGCGGCCTTCTGTGCGAGAAGTCCCTTTGCTACAGCGCCAAGAACGCCAGAGCAAAGTATTGGTTCAGCCAGAATCCCAGGCGGGTGACCTGCTGTGTCACCATGCGCTGTACCGGCTTTTTCCCGCCCAGCTTTCCCCAAGGAGGAATGAAGCTATGAACAGAAAGAAAAAAGAGAATGCCGCCCAATCCACCCGGCAGCTCATGGGGATCGACGGCATCAAGGACTATTGCATCGCCACCCGCATGGGCGATCTGGTCTTTTTCATCATCAAGCCCACCAATATCAGCGTCCTGTCCGATTCCAGCATTAGCGCCAGGATCTACGCCCTGCTGAATGTGGTCAAGGGACAGGCGGAAATTGAGATGCTGGCTCTCAACTCCAAGGAGTCCTTCGAGCGAAACAAAAACTTCTATCAGGAGCGCATGGGCAACGAGGAGCTTCCTGCAATCCGGCGGCTTCTGGAGCAGGACAGCAAGCATTTGGATCGCATCCAGGTGCTGATGGCTTCCAGCCGGGAGTTTTATATCATCATCCGGCTGCGAAGCGAAAAGGAAACGGATGTGTTCCCGTATCTCAGCCGCATCGAGCAGAGCATCAATGACAATGGGTTTACCACCCGCCGCGCCACCGAGCAGGATCTCAAGCGGATGCTGGGCGTTTATTTCGAGCAGAATGTGACTACCGAGAAGTTCGAGGACTACGACGGCGACCGCTGGGTCATCGTGGGCGAGTAAATCAATTCATCACAGGCCGTGGAGGTGTTCCACTCCATGGCCGGGATGCCTCCACGGAGAATAGGAGGCATCCATTTTGGCAAAGAAAGCGAAAAGACCTGTTCCGCAAGGCTGCGAGGAGGCATCCATCAAATCCTTTTTGGATATGATCGCCCCCTCTGTGGTCAGCTTCATGCCGGATCATTTCATCTGCGGCAACACCTACCGCTGCGTATGGGCACTCCGGGAATACCCGACCAGCACGGATGAACAGGCCATCCTCCGTCATCTGGGAGAAAAGGATGGCGTCACCCTCCGCATCTACACCCGGCAGGTCACCCCGGCTGAGGAAAAGCGCATCATTCAGAACGCCGCAAACAAAAACCGCCTGAACAGCTCCAACACCAATGACCTGCAGCAAACGGTCACCGCCGAGAGCAACCTGCAGGATGTGGCGACCCTGGTGGCCACCATGCACCGCAACCGTGAGCCTCTGCTCCACTGCGCTGTATACATTGAGCTGACCGCATCCGACTACAACAACCTCAAGCTACTCCAGACCGATGTGCTGACGGAGCTGGTGCGGAGCAAGCTGAATGTGGATAAGCTCCTGCTCCGTCAGCAGCAGGGCTTCCGCTGCGTCAATCCCTGCGGCCACAACACATTCGGCATCCAGTTTGAACGGGTGCTGCCCGCCTCCAGCGTGGCGAATCTCTATCCCTTCAACTACTCCGGCAAGCTGGACTCCAAGGGCTTCTACATCGGCAAAGACAAATACGGCAGCAACATTCTGGTGGACTTTGACCAGCGGGACGAGGACAAGACCTCCGCCAACATCCTGATCTTGGGCAACTCCGGCCAGGGCAAGTCCTACCTGATGAAGCTGCTGATCCTGAATTTGCTGGAGTCCGGCAAGTCCGTCATCAGCCTGGATGCCGAACATGAACAGCAGGAGATGTGCGAGGCGGTGGGCGGCTGCTTCGCAGACCTGATGGCTGGGCAGTATATCATCAATGTGCTGGAACCCAAGTGCTGGGATGACGGCGGAGACCCCAACGCCACCGACGCGCCGGAAGCCTTTCGCAAAAGCACCCTGCTGGCGCAGCATATCTCCTTCCTCAAGGACTTTTTCCGGGCCTACAAGGATTTCAGCGACGCGCACATCGACACCATCGAGATCATGCTGTCCAAGCTATATCGAAAATTCGGCATCAACGAGCAGACCAACTTCAGCCGGATGCGTCCGGAGGACTATCCCATCCTTTCCGACCTCTATGACCTGATTGAGGAGGAGTTCAAGACCTACGACGCCGGTCAGCATCAGCTCTACACCCAAAAACTCCTGCAAGAGGTATTGTTGGGACTGCACTCCATGTGCAAGGGCGCCGACGCCCAGTTCTTCAATGGGCATACCAACATCACCTCCAGCCGCTTCCTGGTGTTCGGTGTCAAGGGAATGCTCAGTGCCGCCAAGAATGTCCGCAACGCCATGCTCTTCAATGTACTGTCCTTCATGTCCGACAAGCTTCTGACCGTGGGCAATACCGTGGCAGCCCTGGACGAGCTGTATATCTGGCTGTCCAACCCCACCGCCATCGAGTACATCCGAAACTGTCTGAAGCGTGTGCGAAAGAAGGAATCGGCGATGCTGTTGGCCAGTCAGAATCTGGAGGACTTCGACCAGGAGGGCGTCCGCGAGATGACCAAGCCCCTGTTCAGCATCCCGCCTCACCAGTTTCTGTTCAATGCCGGCTCCATCGACAAGCGTTCCTACATGGATATGCTCCAGCTTGAGGAGTCGGAATACAATCTAATCAAGTTCCCGCAGCGCGGCGTCTGCCTTTACAAGTGCGGCAATGAACGATATCTGCTGGAGGTTCACGCCCCGGCATACAAGGAAAAACTCTTCGGAACAGCGGGCGGACGATAAAAGAGCAGAGACTTCAAACGAAGCCTCTGCTCTTTATGGTGAGACGGTGGGGCATTGAACCCCAAGGGAGATCCAACCCTACACTCTCGTGCTGCGGTATCCCCATCTATTCAGGTACCCAGAACTTGGCCGCTCCGTCCCGCAGATCCCCTGGCTCACCTCATTAATTCTGCTGCTCATATTAGTTTCCCCCTTGTCGATGTAACATAACACACAACCTGCAAATGCAAGCATGAGAGAAACGGCATTGAGCGGATACCAAAACGCAATGGACGCAACAACGAAAGATGCAAGCGATATTACTTGGATAGTATATCATAGCATCATTGAGCTGTAAAGAACAGGAGGTGGAATATATGGCTATACCCGCTGCCGCAGTGGCCAAGGCCGCTGCCATGCTGCTTACCAACGAAAAGACCCGGAAAGGTTTAGGCTGGATTCTGGTAGCAATCTTTTCACCAGTCATTCTTTTGATTGCCCTGCTCTGCTCCCTTGGCTCAGGCGGGGCGGAGCATAACAACTACTCGGTGGAGGCGTGCTTCTACGGAGCGGAATTCTCCGCAGAAGTTCCGGCAGAGTTCCGATATCACATCGAGGAGATGCGCTCGGCCTTTTCTCTTCTGGATTCGGCGGTGTCCTCTGCCAATGGGCAGATGGACAGCGGCAACAGCCTTGACCCGATCAGAGTCAAGGCTGTTTTTTATGCCCTCTGCTTTGGGGACGACGCCCCGTCCACACGGGCGGCGAACAGCTTCGTGGGGTGCTTCTACACCACCGAAACCCGAACACGAACCGTGGAAGTGACCCTGGCGGACGGGACTACAAGTACAGAGGAAGAAGAATACACCGTCGCGGTGCCGGTCTCTCTGTCCCAGGCCTACGCCAACCTGGAAGCCCATCTGGGCAGAGAGATCACGGAAGATGACAAGAGCAACATCGACCATATCTATACCATGATCGCAGGGAGCACCGGGGGCGGCAGCTACAGCGGCGAGTATCTCAGAGGGGATGGGAGCAGCATAGAGCTGGATATCTCCGCCTTCACCGATCCAACCACCAAGAACGCCGCAGACCTTGTGACCTACGCCATCCACGCCTGGGAATCCGGCTGGGGCTATGTCTGGGGAACATACGGCAGTGTCCTCACCGATTCGCTCTTCGCCTACAAGCTGGAGCAGTACCCTGATGGCGTCGGCAGCTATGCGGACTTCATCCGTGCCAACTGGCTGGGCGGCAGAACCACAGACTGCGTGGGCCTGATCAAAGGGTACGGATGGCTCAATCCCGACACCATGACCATCGAGTATGGAACCAACGGGATGCCGGATCTTGGTGCCAACCAGATGTACTATAACGCCTCAGTATCCGGAACCATCGACACCATGCCGGATATCCCCGGTCTCGCTGTCTGGCATGACGGCCACATCGGCGTGTACATCGGTGACGGTTATGTGATTGAAGCTATGAATACCAAAAAAGGTGTGGTGAAAACAAAGCTGGAGGGTCGGGGCTGGACCCACTGGCTGCAGATCGAATACATCAACTACGACTGAGAAAGGAAGTGCCAATGAAGCAAGTGAACCTGACCATCACCTTCGATGAGGAGAAGCTCTCTGCGCTCAAACGCTATATGGGCAAGAAGGAGCTTGACCTGGACCGTGAGATGACGGATGCGCTGGTGAAGCTCTATGAAAAATATGTGCCCGCCCCTGTGCGGGAGTATATCGATGAGAGCGATGTAAGCGCCGCCGCTCCGAGCAAGCCCCGGCGCAGCCCGAGAGCCGCCGCACCGAAGCCTGACCTGGAACCGGAGGTGATCCAGTGAACAAAGATGAGATCGCCATGGATTACAAGAAGGAGCTGAAGAAGCGGATTAGCGCCGACTATGAGCGCCGGGTCAAGCAGTGGATGGCGGCCGATCCCTCTCAGCTGATCGATGCCGCTGAGGAGATCACCGCCGCACGGTTGATCCGTGACAATATCGAGGACGCCATCAATGAGGAGGACGCCAGATTTCTGCTGGGGCTGGACGAGCCGCTGGATGAGCTGGCAGACCGCTGGATTGCGGAGAATGGTCTGGATGCCTCCCATGGTGAGGAGCTGCTCCACTGCGTCTGGACACTTCGGGAGGATCTGACTGATGACGCAGGCCCACGCACGGTTCGTGATTTCCTGGCCACCCATGTTGGCGGCGTCTTTTCCCTGATGACCCCGTGCGGCTTTGTGCCTCTGGCCGCAGCCCAGGCGGAAGGACTGATGAGCGGCCAGAGTGCCGCGGCGCATCCCGGCGTGCCCGGCATCACGATGTCGCTCTCTGCCGACGATCTTCTCAGTCAGACGGTCAACAGCGCCAACTACGCAAACGGCGTGTGGCACCTCCTGACCGAGTACCCTGAGATGAAGCAGTGTGGGCCGGAAATGGGAGGAATGCAATGAGGGGCCGTGAGATCACACTCTGGCTCGACGAGCGGTGGTACGACGCTCTGAGCAAACAACTGAAGGGGGAAACGCTGGAGGAGCATCTGGAGAATATCCTTGATGAAATGTGCAACCAGCTTCCTCAGCGGGAGTACGAGCGCATCAGCCATGAGCTCTGGGCAGAGCAGCAGGCGGAGGAGGAGGCTCGGGAGGCCGCACGGCGGTTCGCCGTCTTTCATGTCACGGAGAACGGCAGCTCCGATTATATTCTGGCCGAGGAAAATCTTGAGCTGCTCCGGGTCGCCTGCCGTCTGCGCAGCTACATCCGCAAGCCGCCCGGCGAAACGCCCCACCGCTTTGTCGAAACGCTGCCGCGCACCCAGCGGATCTCTCAGGAGGAGTTCAACTCCTATGTGTCGGAGCGGCTGGACAACACCGGCCGGGTGGTGGGTGCCTACGACATCGACCTCGACAGCGGCGATATGGAAGCCGTCAGCATCATGGATGGCTGGAAGCGGTTCAGAATCCGGGATGTAAGCACCGCCGCCTACTTCGCCATGAAGAAAGGAAACGCTGCGCCGGATGAAAGGTGGCGGATCTTCCTGGACCGTCTGGAGGAGAGAACGCTCAACCAGGAGCCGGAACCGGAATACCTCACTGGCAGTCGGCGGCTCTGCGCCGAGGACATCTCCTTCGCCGAGGACATTATTCAAAACGACAACCTGCTGGAGTTCTACATGGAAGTATCGTTCAATGCGGATCAAGTGTTCGGAACTGATGTCTGCACCTCCGAGAATGACGACTGGCTGAACATCTATGCCAACTACGATCTGGAGGCTCGTCGTGTCTGCGACACACTGGAGTTGTATCTGCAGCGGGGCAACGGCGACGAGGAGGCATTCAAGTACCGGCTCAGCGCCGAGGAGCAGGCTCTGCTCCTCCCCAAGATGAACACCTACTGTCAGGAGCACTGGGGCCAGAGTCTGGAGGAGTGCAGTGCGGACTATCTGGCGGAGCAGAGCCAGGAACTCCCAGAGATGCAGATGTAGCCCCCGTTGCCCCCTGTGAGCCGCTGTGTGCGGCTTTCAGCGGCCAGCCGACCGTGTACCCCTCCAGAGGGAAGCGGGCAGGATTTGGGCCGCTTTCCAAGGGAGCGGGAAGCTGACGAAAGCGAAGCAGGAGAAAGAGCCGGGGACAAGGCTTCCCCGGCTCTCCCACTTCTGCCCGCAGTGCGGGCAGTTTCCGGCTTTTCGCAGCGGGGACAATCCGGCGGGTGGAAAGAGCTGTTGGACCCTATGATGCGGAAAAGCTCCGCTGTGGCAAGGGTTCTCAGCGGGGACTTGACGAAAAAAGGAGTGGTTTTACTGAAGTCCGAAAGCAGAAAAACGAAGAAGGGGTTCTGGATCTCTGAGGATCTGGACGAGAAGGTAGACATCTACCTGCGCCTCGACAACTGCGCCAGCCGGAGCGAATTCGTGGAGAATGCGCTCCGGTTTTACATCGGCTATCTGAACACGAAGAACGCCGGCGGCTTCCTGCCCGAAGCACTCTCCGCCATGCTCACCGGCACCCTGGACAATTTTGCCGGACGCATGGGCTCGCTCCTGTTCAAGCAGGGTGTGGATCTCAATGTGCTGGGGCAGATCATCGCCTACGACACCGATATCGACGAAGGCGAGTACCAGCGTCTGCGGGGACGCGCCATTCGGGATATGAAGCGCACCAACGGGCGCATCTCGTTCAAGGATGCGCTGGACTTCCAGAAGTCGGTGTAACCCATGGCAAAGCTCGTACAGAAAAGCGGCTACATCAAATCCGAAAAGGCCGGCGGGTACATGAAATACATTGCCACCCGCGAAGGTGTGGAGAAGCTGACCGGCAACGGTCCCGTCACCAAAGGACAGCGGGAACTGATCCAAAAGCTCCTGCATGATTTCCCTGATGCCGTGGAGCTGTTCGAGTATGAGGATTACCGTAAGACGCCTACCCTTGGTACCGCATCAGCCTTCATCACCATGGCGCTGGATGCAAACCTCCACGAAATAAATTCTGAGAGCGGATACCTGTCCTACATTGCCACCCGCCCCCGTGTGGAGCGCCGCGGGGCCCATGGCCTGTTCAACTCCGCCGCCGCAGTAGACCTCGACGCAGCCATGTCCGAGCTGGAAGCCCATGACGGAAATGTGTGGACCATCATCTACTCCCTGCGCCGTGAGGATGCTGCCCGGCTGGGGTACGACAATGCGGACGCATGGCGCGGCCTGCTCATGATGCACGCACAGGATCTGGCCAAGGCCATGAAGATACCGGCTGATCACTTCCGCTGGTATGCGGCCTTCCACAATGAGGGGCATCACCCCCACATCCACATGATGGTCTGGTCAGACGATCCGAAGGAGGGCTTCCTGACCAGGGAAGGCATTGCGGCCATGCGCTCCAAGCTGACCAACACCATCTTCCGGGATGAGATGATCCAGATCTACGAGCGGAAGGATGTTGCCTATAAAGAGCTGATCGAAGCGGCGCAGGATACCATGCGGGAGCTGATTCAGAAGATGGAGCATCAGCTCTGCGACAACCCTGTCATCGAGAAGCAGATGCGCCAGCTGGTGCAGGCGCTGGAAACCACCACCGGGAAAAAGCAGTATGGCTATCTGAAGAAACCGCTCAAAGCATTGGTGGACACCATCGTGGACGAGCTGGCCCGACAGCCGGAAGTGGCGAAGTGCTATGAAACCTGGAATCAGATCCGGGACGAACTGAACGAGTGCTATGGCAGCCGCACACCTCGGGAACATCTCCCGCTCTCTCAGCAGAAAGAGTTCCGCCGGATCAAAAACGATATCATCCGGGAGGCCGAGAACATCCGCCTCGGCCTCCCGACTTTTGAAGATGAGAAGATGCAAGATGAGCCGGAGCCGGAGGCGGCACATGAGGAGCAGCGATCCAGCAGCGTATATGAACAGGCTCGACGCTATCGTGCCGCCAAAACGGTTCTGCAGGATGTCTATGCGCTGGATGAGGAACACGCCGAAGCCGTCCGGGTACTGGAACAGCTCTGGGTGGAAGGATACACGGTGGCGGCGCATCAACTGGGAAAGTTCTACCGGGATGATCTCTCCACCATGCGGGATCATGAAAAAGCGGAGCGTTGGTTTCGCTTATCCGCAGAGGCCGGAAATGACTTTTCGGCATACGCACTCGGGAAGCTCCTGCTCTCTCAAAAGCGCACCGATGAGGCGGTGCGCTGGCTGGACAAGGCCGCCGGGCATGGGAATCCGTTTGCCCAATACCGCCTTGGGAAGCTCTGTCTCACCGGTGAGTCCGTAAAGAAGGATGTGAGAAAAGCTCTGGAGTACCTGACTGCCGCCGCCAGACAAGGAAACCCGTTTGCTCAGTACACACTGGGCAAGCTGTATCTCCTGGGCCGGAATGTGGAACAGGATCGGGAGCAGGCCAGGGATTGGTTCACCCGCTCCGCTGCCCAGGGCAATGCGTATGCTCAATTCTTCCTTGACCGCTTTGACCAGTTCCGAGATCCGTCCGTGATGCTGGCGGCAACCAAACTGCTCCACCACATGGGCAGGATCTTCCGTGATAACTCCGTACCGCCTCACAATCCGGCAGGGATTCGCATTGATTCCAAGCGGCGCAAGCGGCTGACGGAAAAGCGGATGGCCATGGGCCACAAGGCGGATGATCACGAGGAGCAGGTATCCTATCAGCAGACCATGTAACAGGAGGAACCTATGTCGACTTACATTCATTTCACGGAAGAACAGAAGCAGCGAGCCGCCTCCGTTGATCTGGAGGAGTTCCTCCGCTGCCGGGGCGAAAAGCTCCTTGCCTCCGGCAGAGAGAAACGGCTGGCCCGTGACCATAGTGTCACCATCCGCGGCAACGAGTGGTACGATCATGCCGAGGAGCGGGGCGGCCACGCCGTCAGCTTCGTGCAGCGGTTTTATCACCTCAGCTATCCGGAGGCGGTGACCATGCTTCTGGGAGGCGAGCTGCGAACGGTTTATCCTTCTGCCGAAGAACGGGTAGAGGAGCCGCCGAAGCCCTTTGTCCTTCCGCCGGCCAATTCCAATATGCGCCGGGTCTATGCCTATCTGGTCAAGCACCGGAATATCGACCGGAGCGTTGTGGCGCACTTCGCCAGAGAGAAGCTCCTGTATGAGGATGCCGAGTACCACAACGCAGTCTTCGTGGGTACGGATGAAGACGGCGTCCCCCGCCATGCCCACAAGCGCAGCGCCAACAGCTTCGGCAAAGCCTTCCGGCTCAATGTGGAGGGCTGCGATCCCCGCCACAGCTTCCACCACATCGGCACAGATGGGAGCCTTTATGTGTTCGAAGCTCCCATCGATATGCTCTCCTACATCACGCTCCATCCGGAGAGCTGGCAGAGCCACAGCTATGTGGCCTGCTGCGGTACCTCCATTCAGCCGGTGCTGAAGCTGCTGGAGCGGCAGCCGCAGATCAATACGGTCCTGCTCTGCCTCGACAATGACGAGGCTGGCCACCTGGCCAGTCGGCGCATGGAGGAACAGCTGGCAGAGAAGTACACGGTGGAAAGGCTCATTCCCGCACACAAGGATTGGAATGATGATCTGACCGCTGAGGAACCGTCCTACGCACAAGTCATGCAGTAAATAACAAAAACGCACACCACTTCCTGTTCGCCCGAAGTAGGCCGTAACAAGAGTGATGTGCGCATTCAGGAATATGGAACCGAGCAGGAAGTGGTGTGCCCTGAAAGGGGTTAACCATGCCACACCAAGTCCTGATTTTGTTAGCGGCCGGCGGGCTGATGTTTCTGGTCATCGGCTGCCTGGCCGCTTTATCCCACTACTATACCCTGAGCGGGATCAAATCCAAAACGGTCGGCGACGGCCAGCACGGCACCGCAAGATGGGCCACAGCCAAAGAGATCCGGCAGACCTATGCCCATGTCCCCTTCGAGGTGAAGAAATGGCGCAGCGGCCAGAACCTGCCCACGGAGCAGGGGCTGGTGCTGGGGTGCAAGGGAAAGAAAGGCGAACTCACCGCCCTCGTGGACAGCGATGACATCCACTGCCTGATGATCGGCGCTTCCGGCATCGGCAAGACCGCCTATTTTCTCTATCCCAATCTGGAGTACGCCTGCGCCAGCGGCATGAGCTGGCTGGCGCTGGACAGCAAGGGCGACCTCGCCCGCAATTACGGCGCCATTGCCAAGAACTGCTATGGGTATCAGAATGTGGCCGTGATCGACCTACGAAATCCCACCCGCTCGGATGGCAACAATCTGCTGACGCTGGTCAACCGGTATATGGACATTGCCCGGAGCGACCCGAACAATCTCGCGGCCCGGGCCAAGGCCGAGAAATACGCCAAAATCCTGTCCAAGACCATCGTCAATCCGGACGGCGATGACAGCAACCGCGGTCAGAACGCTTTCTTCTACGATGCGGCGGAAGGTCTGCTCACCTCGGTCATCCTGATGCTTGCCGAGTTCCTGCCGCCCGATAAAGACCACCCCCAGGAGCGCCGCCATATCGTCTCCGTGTTCAAGCTGGTGCAGGATCTGCTGGAGCCCAGCCGTGTCAAGGGCAAGAGCCACTTCCAGCTCCTGATGGCAAAACTGCCGCCGGATCACAAGGCGCGGTGGTTTGCCGGCGCCGCCCTCAACAGCGCCGAGCAGGCAATGGCCTCCGTCATGTCTACCGTGCTGTCCCGCTTGAATGCGTTTCTGGACAGCGAGCTGGAGCAGATCCTGTGCTTCGACAGCGCCATTGACGCCGAGAAGTTTGCTTCGGAGAAGTCTGCCATCTTTCTGATCCTGCCGGAAGAAGACACGACCAAGAACTTCATGGCCGGTCTCATGATTCAGAACCTGAGCCGGGAGCTGTTCGCGGTAGCCGATGAGAACGGCGGCAAGCTGAAAAACCGGGTGGTGCTTTTCTGTGACGAATTCGGCACCATGCCCCCGTTTGATATACTGCCCCTTTTCTCCGCTGGACGCTCTCGCCGGTTAACGCTCGTGCCGATCATCCAGTCCTTAGCGCAGCTCGAAAAAAACTACGGGAAAGAGGGCTGCGAGATCATTCAGGACAACTGCCAGGACACCATCTTCGGCGGCTTTGCACCCAACAGCCAGACCGCCGAAGTGCTGTCCAAAGCCCTGGGCAGCCGCACCGTCCTCTCCGGCTCGGTGAGCCGTGGCAAGAACGATCCCAGCCAGAGCCTGCAGATGATGGAGCGCGCCCTGCTGACGCCCGACGAGCTAAAATCCATTCCCAAGGGCAGCTTTATCGTCATGAAAACCGGCACTCATCCCATGCGGACCCGGCTCCAACTCTTCTTAAACTGGGGCATTACCTTCGGGGAGCCGTATGTGGTGCCGGAGAGAGCCAACCGAGCGGTGGCCTATGCCAACCGGGTGGATCTGGAGCGGAATCTCCCGCAGCTCAGTGAGCCGGAGGAGATGGACGAAAGCCGCGGCTATGCGGTATCCAGCCGGGGCGGCATCGCCCATGCTCCGGCCCAGGAGAGAGCTGTAAAGCGAGGGAAGCAGATGAAGACATTCGGAGAGGAGGAACGATGAGCTACTTCGGAACGATTTATGCCGACACCGAACTTCCCTCCAGAGCAAAGGCGGTCTATATGTACCTGCGGGACCGCTCGGATGCCGAGGGAACCCTCGGTCCACAGCTCATCCTCAAGGTTCAGGGTCTTGATGGTGCCCTTTTTGCTTTGGTACGGAACATGCGTTCCACTTCGTTACACCAGATTGTCTTACTACCGTCCGCATTCTCTTCTATAGAAAAATCAGTAGGAAGAAAAGTGGAGGGACGATGGTGCTGAGGCCAGTTAAATTCAATCCCACCCGAAATCCATGGACCGGTAAGCCCCACCAAAGCAGGCTTCACCACCTGATTGTAATACACAAAATGGCGCTGTTTCACTTTATCATAAGCCATGTGTATGCGTCCACCCAGTTCCGGTAATATCATAACCTTGATATACTCATTCTCCAGATAAACAGCATGATAGGTTTCTTCTTGACAAGTATCTGAAATCTTTTCTATGACAGGATAAGGATAAACCACCCCACTACTTCCTTGATAAACTCTATTTTCAAAAAACATCGGATTCTTTTCCGGTTTGCCAATACCATAGGTAGGAAGCAGAATATCTTCTTCCCAAACATTTACTTTTATATCCATATCAGTTTTATTTTTTTGTTATTTCTTTTTCTATATCTTCCAAACTTTTCCCTTTTGTTTCCGGTAGTCGGGCACGAATAAAAAAGAAGCCAGTTAAGCATATGCCACCATATAACCAAAACGTTCCGGCTGCCTGTAATGATTCATTTAATAGGGGAAAACTGTAGGTGAGTATGAAGCTGGCTATCCATAAGAAGAGGGT